>Ga0326727_10003266_pt1 | contig 52493 bp, 45 predicted proteins | sample MB2enrmetagenome_FD_207643 | JGI IMG/M metagenome (GOLD analysis project Ga0326727, IMG submission 207643) | Lab enriched peat soil microbial communities from McLean, Ithaca, NY, United States - MB29MY | ecosystem: Environmental > Terrestrial > Soil > Wetlands > Peat | place: USA: New York...
TCAACCGCTCCACTGCGACTACGATCTCACCGCTCTCGACCGTGCCTATCATAACCCAACACCTTTTTCATGAGCTTTCGCGGGCCGAAGGCCCATGGGGACAGACCTAAAAAGCAGGTCTCCGCCACCAGTGGCTGAATGCAGGGGTGGGACTAGATTGGGGACACTCCGGCAGGGCTCAAAGAAGTGGTTATAAGGACATCCTGAAAGAAGCAGCCAGACAGCCTTAGCTCGGAAGAGGTGCTTTCAGATTCGACTTATTGAGGGCGCGCACGAGTTGGCCTTCCACGGTCTCCTTCGAGGTCCCGCGCACCACCGCAATCTCGTCCACAAGAAGTTGCCAGGCGCGATCCATCATCTTCTTCTCGCGAAAAGACAGCGGCTTGGCCTGGTTTAAGATGATGAGAGTCTTTAGGACTTCGGCCACTTGTTGGAGCGAGCCATTTCGCATCTTCTCCGAATTCTCCTTGAAGCGGCCCTTCCAGTCTTGAGTTGCCTTACTCTGTCCCTTCTGCAAGTAATCAACGATGCTGCTGATCTCACTGGTCCTGGTCACCCTGCGCAGGCCCACGTTGATCACGCTGCTGATAGGAACAATCACCCGCATACTGCCCGACGCAAGCCGCAGAAGATAGAACATTTCGGGCTGCCCCGTCAGGTTGCGGGTGGAGATTTGCTCGACAATACCTACCCCTTGGTTCGGATAGACAACCTTATCGCCTATCTGAAAAGACATGATTTTCCTCGATTGTAATTCGAAAGAGTGCAAGAGCCAACCCTATAGACTAGCTCTCTCGTACTAGAAAGTCAATGGCCTTTCCCTTCCAGGCTACAATATGTCACGTGGTGGCGCCGACCCCACGCCGGACTCGGTAAGCGCCAGCCTAGCCAGGGTGCGGAAAAACGCCCGCACGCTATCACTCTGAGCAAAACGAGGACCGAATTCGAGTCCGATTGAGATCGGACGTTCGGGCTCCGGAAATCGGGTAATCTTGGCAGTTGTGATTTCAATGATCTGCAGCGATCCTTCGTCCCCTTCGCACCCCGGACCACAGCCTTAGACGGTGATTCCGCAGCATTTAAGGGCCAGTGCGACGAATCGAATCTGGTGGGTATCGGCCACCCCTTCAAACTCCAGAATTCCAGGGGGAAAGCAATGTATACTAAAGGGGAAGGGACGTGGGTCTGAGTTCATATGTGGCAGGGTTTTCTGATCGGCAGCGCTGGAGTCTTAATTCTTGTCGCCAGCCAGATTTTTTGGGTCAAGCAGTTTCGAAGTTGGGCGAATTCCTTAATTCCCAGCGCCGTTTGGCGTCGCCGCGTCGTCGTGGCAGCTTTAGTGGCTTATCTCCTGTTGCTATCCTATAACCTCCTGCCATCCTGGATCATATTCATTCTCAACAGGATTGCGATGATCGGCGGGGGGGGCCGAAGCACAGGGGCGACGGCTCTGACGGTGCGCGGGGCTCTGCACCAGGCGCATTTTTGGGGTTGGATCCGTGGTGCTGCGCGAAGCGCCGAACCCACGCATCTTACCTTGCGCGCCGCCCTGCTCCAGGCGCCCTTCCAATGGTGGATTCTTTGCTCCCTATTGGGGTTTTTAATCGCCGTCCTGTTGGGATTGGGGGACCGAATCGCCTTGGGCGCGCGCTGGCTTTACCGGAGGGTCGCGACGGCGGGCCGCGCCGCGCCGCCCCCCAGTCCTGTATCTCTGGCTCGGCGCCGCTTCCTCGAAAGAACCGCCGTGGCGATGAGTACGGCCCCCTTTGTGGCGGGCGCTTATGGAATGTTCTACGAACGCCTGAACCTCGAAATCTCTCATCGGCGAATCAAGATTCCGCGATTACCGCTAGCCTTCGAGGGTTTCCGGATCGTCCAACTCTCAGATATTCACATCGGCGCGTTCATGCCCGCTGATGAGATTCGACGCTACGTGGGGATCGCCAACGACCTCAAGCCGGACTTGGCTGCACTCACCGGCGACTTTGTCACTTGGGACCCGTCCACTCAATCCGCGGTTGTGGATGTGCTGGCGGGGATCAAGGCTCCCTTCGGCGCGTATGGCTGTCTGGGCAATCATGAAATGTGGGCGAAAGTGGAGGATTCCATCACGCACCTTTTCGCCCAGCGGGGAATTCGTATCCTGCGGCGCGAGCGGGCTTTAATCACGTCCGGGAGTGAGTTCATCAACCTGCTGGGAGTGGATTACGAGTCGAATAGCCGGATGGGGCCAAGCAACCAGCGCCTGGTGCGCGATTACCTTCTGGGCGTGGACCGTCTGATGGCTCCGGGCACCGCCAACATTCTGCTCAGCCACAACCCCAACACCTTCGACCGCGCGGCCCAGTATGGGATCGACCTCAGCCTGGCCGGACACACCCACGGAGGCCAGGTCACGCTTGAGTTTATCAGCCCCGAGCTTTCGCCCAGCCGCCTCATCACATCCTACGTTCGGGGATGGTACGAGAAACCCGGCGGCCAACTCTATGTTAATCGAGGCATCGGAACCATCGGCGTGCCAATTCGGTTCGATGCTCCTCCTGAAATAACCGTGTTCGAATTATCCCGCTCCTAAGAACCTGCAGGAGGAAACCAAGATGAAGAAACCCGCAGCCAGGCTAGCCTTTTTTCTGGTCCTTCTTCCGCTCCTTATCGTAACCGCCTGCAATACCGGGGATTGGGACGCCGGCCCGCCTCAGACAGAATCCCGCAACGTCAAGCTGGGCGAAGCGAAGTCGGCGCGAGTGGAAATCGAGATGCCCGCCGGCGAGCTGAGCGTTGGCCCCGGTGCGCAGGAACTGCTCGAGGCCGACTTCACATATAACAACCGGTACGCAAAACCTTCGGTGGAATACAACGTAAGCGAGGGTCAGGGCCGGCTGTCGATCCGGCAGCCGGAAGCATCCCATGGCCGCGGAGGCGGTCACAACAGGTGGGATTTGCACCTCAACAATAAGGTGCCCATGCAGCTCGAAGTGAACCAAGGCGCAGGGCGGGCCAATCTCACGCTGGGAGGCCTTGCACTCAGCAAACTGGACTTCCACATCGGAGCGGGCGAGACCACGGTGGACTTGACCGGCGACTGGAAGAATGACCTCACCGCCAACATTCAGGGCGGAGTGGGCAAGGCAACCATCCGGCTCCCCAGCGATGTTGGCGTGCGGGCCAGCGCGCGCGGGGGTATCGGCGCCGTTAACGTTCACGGTCTGAGGAAAGAGGGCGACTCCTACGTCAACGACGCCTATGGGAAGTCGCCGGTCACCGTCGATGTGAGGGTTGAGGGCGGGGTTGGCGAAATCAACCTGGAACTTGGTGAGGCCCCGCCCTCCGTCTGAAGATTCCTGACCTCGAGGTGAAGTCATGAAGGTTGTTGACCCGGTCTGCAAAATGACCATCGATTCCGAAAAGGCTGCGGCCACCAGCGAATACAAGGGGCAAACGATATACTTCTGCGCCAAGGGCTGCAAAGCGAAGTTCGATCAGGACCCGGAGAAATACGTTGGAAAGTAGGCGCTTCATCCCTGTCATGTGCCTGCTGATAGTCCTCAGCGGTGGAGTCGCCGCGGCCCAGAGTTCGCGTGACGACTGGAGGCCGGGAAGTACCTATCCTGTCAACGCGAATCTTGTCTATTCTCTTGCAAACGCCCCCCTCGCAACCAAGGAGCGCCAGCAGATCTACCAACTGCTCGACAACGAGACTGTCCACGACTCCTTCACGGATGCGCAGCGTGACGAAGAACGCGAAACCGTGATGGACGCCCGTATCGGGTTCATTGAGTTCATTGAGCTCGCTGAGGGTGGTGGTCAGCAGGTCTTGGTGCAGGGGCCGAGTCTGTTCTGCGGCGCCAGCGGGAACTGCCGGTATTTGGTTTTCACCCGCCAACGCGAACGGTTGCGACTGGTGCTGGATGCCGGAGGTGACTTCGTGTTACGAAAGACATCGAGCCACGGTTTCCATGACGTGGTAACGTCCTGGCATATGAGCGCTTACGAACAATTGATTAACGTGTACCGTTGGGATGGCACGGAATACGAAAGAGCAGATTGCTACTGCGTAAACCGCGATCGGGACAACCCCGATAAACCGCCGGCGATTGCGGGCTGCCACGGGGGAACCTGAGAACATTTCGGCGCTGCCGCAGAACGCGATTTCCATCTACAAATTGATTCTGTTAAAGTGGGCGCGTGCGACCTCGCTTTCAAACTCTTATCCGCCGGAGTGTCCAAAAATGAATCGCAGAAGTTTCCTCGGAGCAGGCACGGCATTATCCGTGGGCGCGTTCACCACCTCCGCGTCACCGGAAAACAGCGACTCAGCGCCCTTCCCTCCTCCTCCTCCGCTCCCCTTTCAAGAGGAGAAGAGCAAGCTGAAGATTACTGGCGTTCGGATGGTCCGTCCGAAGCCGAAGAAACCGTCGCCCAGCTACGAACCGGCGCCGGGTTCGTGGTCAACGGGCGGGTCCGAAGTCGCAAACCCCATGTCGATCTACGCCAAATACAAGCCGCGCCGGGAGTTGTTCATGGCGAACGACCTGGGGCCGGACGCAGTCGAGATCTCGACCGATAAAGGCATCACTGGCATCGGCTTCGGCGGACCGGGGTGTAGTTTTGTGATCGAAAGGCACCTCACCAAACTGCTCCTGGGCGAGGACCCCTTCGATGTCGAAAAGCTCTGGGACATCATGTGGCGATCCACTTTGTACTACGGACGCAAAGGGCTTGTCGTGCACGCTATGAGTGCTGTCGATATAGCCCTTTGGGATATTATCGGCAACGCCTTGGGCTTGCCTATTTACAAGTTGTTGGGCGGGGAAACCAAAACAAAAATCCCTGCCTACTGCACCGGAAATGACGTCGAGCAGCACCTCGACTTTGGCTACAAAAGGTTGAAGCTGGCGCTCCCCTACGGTCCGGCGGATGGGCGCGATGGCATGAAGAAGAACCTCGCGCTCGTCAAGCGCACTCGCGAACTGCTGGGGCCGGAGGGCGACCTCATGCTGGACTGCTGGATGGCGCTTACGGAGCACTACACCATCGAACTGGCGGAAATGCTTGAACCGTACCGTGTTTATTGGATGGAAGAGTGTCTTCCTCCCGACGACTACGAGGGATTCGGAAGACTGAGCGCCGCCATCAAGTCCACCCAGATGGCCACTGGCGAACACGAGTACACGCGCTATGGCTTCAGACTGCTGCTGGAATACAAAGGAGCTGCCATCTGGCAACCGGACCTCACTTGGTGCGGCGGCCTGAGCGAAATGCGCCACATCGGCGCGCTGGCCGCCGCTTACAATATCCCCGTCATCCCGCACGCCGGATGGAGCCACGGTTGCGCCCACTATATTCTCGCCACCACCAATAGCCCATGGTGTGAAATGTTCATGCCGCCGCCGGGTGGGCCGCCGGAAGTCTACCGGCAGTTCGAGGAGGAGAATAACATTACGCGCGGGCCCGAGGGCATCTACATGCGGCCCCCGGATCGGCCGGGATTTGGATGGGAATTGAACATAGATTGATCAATCGCGTGCGTGGGTCCGGCGCAACGGGGATGAGAGCATCCTGCGTTCACCTACTCGCTAATTCGTAAACGTGGCGCCTATGAGCTTTGTGGTTCCGGTCCTACTGCCGGAAAACGGTGATCCCTGCTTGTTCAGCTGCCTTGCGCATCGCCCGATCGAGTGTGGTGAGGGGCAACCCCTCCCTTGCGGCAAGATCGACATACGCCGCGTCGTAGGCCGTAAGGCCATAGCGTCGCGCAGCTTCCGTTCCTTCACGAATAATCTTCAAGGGAGAAGCGGCTTCGCTCTCGATGGTCAGCCGTGAGAGGGCCGCCAAAAATGCATTTTCATCAGCGAAAGTGATGCGGTTGCGCAGATACGCCACAGTAAGGCCGTTCGCAATCTCCCGCGCCCAGAGCTCGGGAACGCGTAGACCGTCCCGCTCGACAGCGGCTAGGACGGCATCGGCGTAAGTGTTGCTTTCGTCGGGCAAAGCCCATGCAAGAGCAACGGAGGCGTCGACGACCAGGGGCATCTAGCGGCGTCCGTAATTAACGTAGTCGCGCGGCGTCCAGCCTTCAGGATCCGGCTTGACGCGGGCGCGTATGGCTCGCATTTCAGCAACCACACTGCCTGGAGGAACGGCGCGGCGCGAGCCATCCCGCTCAAGCAGACGCGAAACGGCGTCCTGCACTAACCGTTCGGGATCGGTGCCAGCGCTAGCTGCAATCTGAGCAAGGCGCGCTTCCTGCTCAGGGGTGAAGTGCACTTCCATGCCTTTTAGGATACGGAAAAATCGCTTGTAAGGCAAGACTTCAGGAAGTGCGTCATCCCTCCGGCCGGTGGCGGCGAGGACGCTGGTTGGCCGGCAGGATCTTCTTACGAACTCGGATTGCCTGCGGCGTCACTTCCACCCACTCATCGTCGGCGATGAACTCCATGGCAAGCTCGAGGTTGAGAAGCGTGGGCGGCACAAGCCGGATCGCCTCATCGGCGACGGAAGCGCGCATATTGGTTTGCTTCTTCTCCTTCACGGCGTTTACATCCATATCGTCCCAGCGCGCGTTTTCGCCTATCACCATGCCTTCATAGACCTCGACTCCCGGCCCCACGAAGAGTTCGCCGCGCTCCTGCAGGTTCCACAACGCGTATCCGGTGGTGCGGCCCTGCCGGTCGGCCACCAGCGAACCGGTGAGCCGGCGGTCGATGTCGCCCTGCCAGTCGGCGTAACCATCAAACAGCGTGTTCATCACGGCCGTGCCGCGCGTGTCTTTCAGGATCTCGCCACGCATCCCGATCAGGCCGCGCGAGGGAATCAGGAATTCCAGGCGCACGCGCGCCCCCGGCCTTCCCTGACCGGCCATCTTGGTGTTGATCCCTTTGCGGGCTCCCAACTTCTGCATCAGCACGCCCACGAACTCTGCCGGGCAATCGACGACGAGCTGTTCCATGGGCTCTTGCACTTTTTCACCAACCTGATGCGTAATGATCTCCGGCTTGCCCACGGCCAGTTCGTACCCTTCTCGCCGCATGGTTTCGATAAGGATCGCAAGTTGCAATTCGCCCCTGCCCATTACCTTGAACGAGTCGGGGCTATCGGTTTCCTCCACCTTTAACGCGACGTTGGTGAGCAGTTCTTTTTCCAACCGCTCCCGCAGGTTGCGCGACGTGACGTATGAACCCTCACGTCCGGAAAAGGGCGAGGTATTCACGGTAAAGATCATCGAAATCGTCGGCTCATCCACCGGCACGTGCAGGAGGGTGCGCGGCGTCTCGACGCTGGTCACCGTCTCGCCGATGGTGATGCCCTCGACGCCGGCGATGGCCACGATCTCACCGGCCGCGGCGCGTTCAATGTCCGTGCGCTCCAGGCCTTCGAAACCGTAAAGCTTCGTAATGCGCGTCTTCTGGACGGCGCCATCGAGTTTGACGATGGCGACCTCGTCGCCTCGATTGAGCGTGCCGGAGAAAATGCGCCCGATGGCAATGCGCCCGTGATAGTCGCTGTAGTCCAGATTTGCCACCAGCAATTGCAGGACGTCTGCGGGATCGCCCGCTGGAGGCGGGATATGTTCGAGAATGGCATCGAACAGCGGACCCAAGTTTTCGGATGGCTGGTCGAGCGAGCGAGTCGCGATGCCTCGCCGGGCGTTGGCATAGAGGATGGGAAATTCGAGCTGCTCTTCCGTGGCATCGAGCTCAATAAACAGATCGTAGATTTCGTTCAACACTTCCTGCGGCCGCGCATCGCTCCGATCGATTTTGTTGATCACCACAAGGGGCGGCAGCTTGGCCTCAAGCGCCTTGCGCAACACGTAACGAGTTTGAGGCAGCGGTCCTTCGCTGGCATCCACCAGCAGCAGGACGCCGTCCACCATCGTCAGCGCGCGCTCCACCTCGCCGCCGAAATCGCTGTGGCCCGGCGTGTCCACGATGTTTATTTTGACCCCGCGGTAAAAAATGGCGGTGTTCTTGGCCAGGATGGTGATGCCGCGCTCGCGCTCGAGCTCGTTTGAGTCCAGGACGCGTTCCACCACTTCCTGATTGGCTTTGAAGATTCCGCTCTGCCAGAGCATCCCGTCAACCAGCGTGGTCTTGCCGTGGTCAACGTGGGCAATGATGGCGACGTTGCGGATTGGCGGTTTTAGATTTTGGATTGTGGATTCGTGATTCAGATATGTTTCCGTTTCTGCGACGCTGCGTCCCGGCGGTCGGCGCCGACGTCGCCGCTGGCAGGGTCACCCCCACGGTGAGCGCTCGTTCGCGGGAAGCGGCTCAAAGAATTCCGGACCGACATAGAGTTTGCCACGTAAGGCGCCTGGCTCAGTTTGCCTACCAATCGTTCCCACCGGCACGAGACGAAGCATCGTCGTGGCGTCGCGGGAAATGAAGATCTCTTCGCCAAGGCAGGCTTGCTCTACTAATTTCACCAGGTCGCTCTTGGCTCTCTGCACCGTCACAACACGCATCTGAGTACCTCTTCCTCGCCTAATGTTACCAACTTCGATCGATCATCGCAAAGTGGGTGTGCATTATGCGTAAGGGCCCCAAGTTCCGCATTTTCAAATCGAGTTGCTCACTGTATACTGCCCGCTCGATGCAAAGTCGTCTAGAAGTTGCGGTTGCCCCAGGGCGGCCACAAGGGCCGCCCCTACCGAGAGTGGCGTAACGCTCAGTTTCTGATTGCTGGGGAGCAGGGAGCAATGGAATGTCTAAATGGGGTTTTGGGTTGAGCTTATTGATAGTCGGGTTTCTCTGTCCGTCTGTCCAGGCGGCGGAGGGGGTTATGCCTCCAACAGATCTGCGCTGCGAGTACCGCAAGAACCCTCTCGGGATCGATACAGCGAAGCCGCGTCTGAGCTGGCAGCTCGAGGCAGCCGATCCCAGCGCCCGAGGTCAGAGGCAGGGGGCTTACCAAATCCTGACGGCGAGCAGCGAGGAGCACCTGCGCGGGGACCAGGGGGATTTCTGGGACACGGGACGAGTGGAATCCGACAAGTCTATTCAAGTGCCTTACGGCGGCAAGCCGCTGGCGTCGGGCACGCCGGTTTGGTGGAAGGTTCGAGTGTGGGACAGCACTGGCAAGTCGTCCGCCTGGAGCGAGCCTGCCTTCTGGTCAATGGGGCTGCTTAAACGCACGGACTGGAAGGGTGAGTGGATCGGACTCGACGGCGGCGAAGGGAAGCCCCAAGAGCTGAAGAAAGCTCACTGGGTGTGGTCATCCCAGGGAGTGCCAGGCACCAGGTATTTCCGCCGAACGATCGAGATTCCGCAGGACAACCCGGTGTCGGACGCCCTTGTGTACCTGGTCAGCTCCGGCAATTCGACGCTCTATATCAACGGGCAACCGGTTGGATCAGCAAAGGGAATCGAGAACCCTATCTCGACCGACATAACTCAGACTTTGCACAGCGGTCCCAACGTTTTCGCCGTCTCTGTGAGCGCTTCCGGCGATGCGCCTTCCAGCCTGATCGGGGCGATTCGAATAGAGTTGGCGCGCGGTGAACCGATGGTTATTCACACGGACCAGGAGTGGCGCGTTGCACCGGCAGAGGCGCACGATTGGAACAAGACTGAGTTTAACGACTCCGCCTGGGGTGCAGCCAAAGTTCTCGGGAAATACGGAATGGCCCCCTGGGGCGAGGTGGGTTGGGCGGAACGAACCGTGTTGCCTGCGCGGATGCTGCGCAAGAACTTCAACGTTGCCGGCGAGGTGAAGCGCGCGACTCTCTACATTTCCGGCCTGGGCCTGTCGGAAGCTTATCTGAACGGCAGCAAGGTTGGCGACGACGTGCTCGTTCCCGCGCTCAGCGATTACGATAAGCGGGTCTATTACTTGACCTATGATGTCACGCCTCGCCTTGCCGTGGGCGCCAATGCGCTGGGCGTAATCCTCGCCAACGGGCGCTATTTCGCGCCCCGGCACAAAGTTCCCACGTTCACGCGGACGTTTGGCTATCCCAAGCTGCTGTTGCAGCTTGAAATCCAATACAGCGACGGAAAAACGGAGCGCGTGGTCAGCGACTCGAGTTGGAAGCTGACCACCGAAGGACCGATCCGCGCCAACAACGAATATGACGGCGAAATTTATGATGCTCGGCGCGAGATGGAGGGCTGGAGCCGTCCGGGCTTCGACAATAGCGGCTGGCAAAAAGCGCAGGCTGTCAAAGGTCCAGCCGGGGTCCTCAGCTCGCAGATGATCGACCCCATCCGAGTTATGGAAACTCTCAACCCGATTGCAGTGAATCAAGTGAGCCCCGGCGTCTACATATTCGACATGGGCCAGAACATGGCGGGCTGGTGCCGTCTGGTGGTTTCAGGGCCGAAGGGAACCCAAGTCTCACTGCGCCATGCCGAAAGGCTGAGGCCCGACGGCACGCTCTATCTGGACAACCTGCGCTCCGCTCTGGTGACTGATGTTTACACGCTCAAGGGTGAGGGCACCGAAGTGTATGAGCCACGGTTCACCTACCATGGTTTCCGCTTTGTTGAGATAAAGGGATATCCGGGCGACCCCACTTTGGCTTCACTCGAAGGACGCGAGGTGCATGACGCTGTCGAACAGCACACCGACTTCGCTTCCTCCAACCCGCTGCTGGACCAGATTTACAAAAACGTGGTCTGGGGAACCAAGGACAACTACCGCAGCATGCCCACCGATTGCCCGCAGCGCGACGAGCGTCAAGGCTGGTTGGGCGACCGGTCGGCCGAGAGCCGGGGCGAACCTTACATGTTTGACGTCGCCGCGCTTTATGCCAAGTGGGTGGACGACATGGCAGACTCGCAGGATGAGAACGGCAGGGTGAGCGACGTCTCTCCGGCCTACTGGCCGTTCCGCAATGAAAACGTCACGTGGCCGTCCAGCTTTATCATCATCCCCGACCATCTTTACGATCAGTACGGCGATCTGCAGGTGATTGCAAAACACTACGAGGGCATGAAGAAGTGGATCGCGCATATGCAGACGTTCCTGAAAGACGATCTCATGCCTCGCGATGTTTACGGCGATTGGTGCGTGCCGCCGGAATCTCCCGAGTTGATCCACTCGAAAGACCCCGCCCGCAGGACTGAGGGACCGGTACTGGGCACGACTTACTTTTACCACCTGCTGCGCCTGATGGCGCGCTTCGCGACACTCCTCGACAAGCCGAATGACGCGAACGGCTTCAACGAACTCGCCGACAGGCTAGTCGTGGCTTTTAACAAGACTTACTTTCATGAGACGACGGGCCGATATAGCAACGGCTCACAAACCTCCAGCGTTCTTCCTTTGGCCTTTGGAATGGTCGCGGAACAAGACCGGCAGAAAGTGTCTGAAGCGCTGCTGAGGAAGATCCAGGACCAGAGCCAGGGGCACACCGGAACCGGGCTGATCGGTGGCCAGTGGCTCATGCAAGTGCTCTCGGCCAACGGGCACCCGGAGGTCGCTTATGAAATCGCCTCCCAGAAATCGTATCCAAGCTGGGGGTACATGGCCGGCCAGGGAGCCACCACAATCTGGGAACTTTGGAACGGTGATACGGCCGATCCCGCCATGAACTCGGGCAACCATTTGATGTTGGTCGGGGACCTGATCACCTGGTTCTATGAAAACCTGGCCGGCATCCGGCCCGATCCGGCGCAGCCCGGTTTCAAGCGCATCATCATGCACCCCACACCGGTGGGTGACCTGACTTATGTAAAGGCTTCGCACAAGTCTTCCTATGGCGAAATCGCGAGCGACTGGAGGCGTGACGGGGACCGCTTTACCTGGAACGTTTCCATTCCCGTTAACACCACGGCCACGCTGTACGTCCCGGCGAGCGATGCGGCATCCGTAAAAGAAAGTGACTTGCCGGTGGCCCAAATGCCAGGCATCAAATATGTGCGCATGGAAGCCGGCGCGGCGGTCTACGAGATCGGGTCAGGGACATATCACTTCGTCTCAACCCTGCTTCGCTGAGGCGGGTTGGTCCCATAAACTCGTAGAGGCGGCTCGCGAGCCGCCCCTACCTTGGCGTTCCAAATGAGGTTTGCTTGCGCGGCGGCCCAGAGGGCATCAAGCTGTTCCCCTACAAGTTGAAGAGAAAGCGCTTACCCCTGCCCCGGAAGGAGTTCCCAATGACCGATGAAAGTTCTACAAGGGCACAGAACGGGACGTCTCTGTTCCGCTTCTGGGTGATCGTGATCGTAGCCACAGTCAGCTCTCTCGGTTGCCCACTGGCAGCCTCCGAAATTCCTCCTGATAACCCCGAGAGCACCGTGTCTGTCGCAAACCTCGAAACCTTCGGGACCGCCGGCAAGGAAGGGACGCTCTATCCCGACCATGAAACCGTGCTCTTCCAGCACGAGGGCGCCGGATGCCTTACGCAGGTGTGGTTTGGCGGCGACTGGCCCGGTTATGATCGGACGCGAATTCGCTTCTATATCGACGGAGAGGCCAAAGCCTCCATTGATATGGAGCTTTTTCTTGGGCACGGGATCGGCTGGGGCGATGCTTCGGCCCCTTGGGGTACGGCGCGGCTGGGGAAGACCGGCCATCCCAGCGGCCTTTATAACACTTACCGGATTCCTTTTGGGAAGAGTGTCCGGGTTACCGGGCAACTGGGCGTGGGCGTCGAGAAACCGCAAGTTTTCTGGTGGATAATCCGGGGCGTCGAGAACTTACCCGTGTTCCTCGGGAATCTCCGCCTGCCGGAGAACGCGCGACTGCACCTGCAGGTGCACAATAACGTCGAGCTCGAGCCTCTTCAGATGCTCGAAATCTGCCACGCCCCTGGAGCCGGAGCGCTTTACCAGGTGACGCTGTCCGTCGCCAGCAAGAATTTCAACTTCCTCGAAGCCGTCCTCAGGGCCTACATGGACGGCGCGAAAGAACCGCTCTTGCTCTCCTCAGGAACTGAGGACTACTTCCTTGGGACCTATTACTTCAACCGCGGCATGTACCATCTTCCTCTCGCCGGACTGACTCACAAGGCGCAGGATGCTGATGGGACCTGCCGATTTTCAGCTTACCGTTTTCATGAGGACGATCCCATTATCTTCCAAAAGGGGTTTCGTCTGGCTTGGCGAAACGGCGAAGAAAAGGATGGTAAACCCTACGGTTCGCCGCAGCCGAGCCGAGCCACGAGCTATGTGTGGCTCTACGAGTGGTGAGCGGAGGGCATCAGGAACGACGAACAACTAACCGGCGAAGGGGCTCCCCTATTGGCCGCCCTTGCGCGACCAAAAGGATTGCCCCTACGCGTCTCAGACCGCGCGTGGTTAGAAGTTGAACCTGACTTGCAGATCGAGGTGACGGTAGCCCATAAAGCCGTTAACGGTGTTCGATTGGCCGAAGAGAGGTGACCCGATATTGCCCACCGGTGGGCCGAGATTGATAATGTTAAACACGTTTCGCACGTTAACGCTGAATTCGAGCGAGTATCTCGAGTTCTCCGCTCCCCCTCCGCCGAACATGCCCTGACCGCCCCCTCCTCCACCGAGTCCGCGGCCGCCCAGGCCTTGGGGGCCGCCTCTGCCGCCACCGCCGCCGCCATAGCCTCCACGCCCTCCGCCCCCATTCGCGTTGTTCGATGAACCCTTCTTCTCTCCGAAACCGAAGGTCTTCGCCAATCTCAGGTTGAGCGAAAACAGGTTGGGCCCAAAAAACTCATAGGGCGGGATGACCGGGGCACCTGCCACGGGGGAGGTATAGAACGATCCGTATTTCGTGTCGACAGAACCGAGCGCGCCCACGGGCGCCAGCGAAGGTCGCGCGCTGAAAACGCCGGTGCCATAAACGTCCTGGCCGAGGGTGATGTTGAAGGGCTTGCCGGTGCTCGCGATCAAGAAGGGGCTGATACGGAATCCCTTGGGCAACTGCACCGAACCGCCCACAAATGCCTGGTTGCGGGAGATAAAGGATGCTGGACCGTAGTCTTCACCGATATCGTAGGGATCCATCGGCTGATAGGTGGGGCCGCTCGTGTCGCTGTTCCCGTAACTCAGGGTGTAAAACCCGAAAGCGGTTGCCCGCCGGCCGCGCAGGTTGAAATTCGCTACCAACTGATTTTCGTTAAACAGGCCGACTGATTCGAACTGGTCCAAATATCCCGCGTCCTTTCCGTAAGGAAACGTGCCGGAAAGGGGGCCGCAGGTTGTTGTGTCCTGTGGAGTCGAGGGCGGGCAAAAACTGAAATTCTGCGGCGCGTTGATGTTGTTTGAGAGGAGCTCATGCACCCCATGGGAGTTGATGTAAGTTACAGACGTGGTGAGCGCCTTCGTAAACTGGTGCTCGAGCCCGATCGCTGATTGAACGATGTAGGGCGCGTGGAGATGGGGGTCGATCAGGTCCTTCGTAGGAAGCGAACTGGACAAGCTTGCCAGGGTGCTCTGGGAAGGAATGTTCGGGTAAAAGCTTGGCGAGTTCACGAGGTACTGCTGCTGATTGATGCCGTTCAAATGTTCGGCAGAGAGGATCTGCTGTTCTTGAAAGCGGTCGTAGAAAATGCCGAAGCCCGCGCGCAGGACGGCCTTCGGAGCTCTCTTCCCTTGCCCACCGATGCCCCATGCGAAGCCCACGCGCGGAGCGAAGTCGGCGTGGTCGTTGATATAGTTCTGAGATTCGAATCGCAGGCCCAGGCTGAGCGAAATATTTTGGCGGGGCCGCCACGAGTCCTCACCATAAAGCCCGGCGTCGAAATAGTTGATGCCGGCTTGCGGAATCCCGGCTGTCAAACTGAACTGGGTTGCACCCGGTACTCCCGCCGGGCACAGCGCAGGGCAAGCCGCGTACGCCTTTGCCGCCGCGATGTATTCGTCGATGGTGCCGAAAGTGAAGGTGCCGTTGTAGCCCTGCTTGGTGTAATTCTGCACGACGTCATAGTCTCGCAGCCTGCCTCCGAAAACCAACTGGTGCTTGCCAAAGGTCATGGTGGTGAGGTTCTGCAACTCGTAATGATTCTCCGTGTCAAGCTGCGTCTGCGTGATGTTGCCGCCTTCTGTGAAAGCTCCCAGCACGTTCACGGCAGGAGTCTTGCTGAAAGGGTTCTGGGTAGTATCGTCGCGCAGAAACTGAAAACGAGTCTGGTTGACCGTTCTCGAGCTGATCACCTGTGTGTCACTGATCTGAACGGTGTGCTCGACCTCCCGCTCGTCGTAGGCTTGCGCGGGTAGCGAAAATGACATGATCCCGTCGTTATCTTCAATGTCTTCCCACCACTGGTAGCGCATGGTCAGGACGTTGTTCGAGCTGAGCTGAAAGTCTACGCGCGGGCTGATCGTTGTGCGAGTCAGAGGGTTGATCACCGCCTGGTTGAAAGGCTGCTGGGTGAAATTGGGGGGCGGGGCGACGACGGCGCTGATCACCTCGCTGTTTTCGATATCGCGCCTGAAGGCATCGAGAAAGAACGACGCTTTCTTGGTGATCGGGCCGCCGATCGTGCCATTGAAAAACTCCGTGTGATAAGGAGGCTGGGTGACGGCGAATGGGCTGCGAGCATTGAAGGCGTTGTCATTGCCGTCCGCGAAAAAGTTGCCATGGAATTGGCTGAAGCCGGGCTTGGTGGTGATCTCGATTCGTCCGTAGCCGAGCTTGTCGTACTCCGCCGAAAACGGGTTCTGGTTCACGCGGATTTCCAGGATCGCATCCTTGGGTGGAAGCTGTCCGCCGGTGAAGCCGTCGATGTAAATCTGTCCGCCACTGGGTCCGGCGGCCGGCCCGGCCAGAGCCTCGAGTTCGGTCTGCAGCTCGTCCGGGTCGTCCGAAAGAGCCTCGAGGTCCTTGCCGCTGATTATGGTTGCGCTGGCGTTGTTCTCGGGCGCCACGCTGAGCGTCTGCGCCTGGCCCGTGACGTTGATTTCTTCCTTTTCCTGTTCAATCTCGAGCTTGATGTCCAGTTGTCGGACCTGGCCGGCCGTCACCTCGACGCTGGTTTGTTCGAAGGGGGTAAAGCCCTGCGCAACCGCGCTCACCGAGTACGTCCCAGGCATGAGACCGTTGATCTGGTACGTGCCGTCTTTGCCCACCGTAGCGGCTTTGGCCTGGCCCGGCTGGCCCGGGGCCGGAGCCGCCATCACGGAGACGTTCGGGACGACAGCTCCCGAGGGATCTGTCACCTGCCCGCGAATCGTGGCGGTGGCAGTTTGGGCCTGCGCGCGTACAGTCAGCATTGCTAACAGCATCGCGCAGGTGAGTATGAGCGTACGCACTGACAGAGATTTCATCCATGCTCCTTGTCTTGCAGCACCTTAGGGGCGGCTTTACGCCGCCGTGCCTTTTTGAATTCTTGGGGATATGGCGGCGTAAATCCGCCGACAGGCCGATTCGAACCGCTTCTCATCATTTTGGCTAAAGCGGACATTACGGTCAGCCCTTTGAAGAAAGCTCGCAGCCCCAGCACACGAAGCCCGGAGGAAGATACTCAGTTAACTGCGCTGAACTCGCACGTATCGCCCTGTTTCGTACCCTACACTGATATAGACGGACTAATTGCCCGATTGGTTTCTTCAGTTTATTTCGATGCGGCGGGACGGACTGAAGGGGCGGCCAAGAGGTGTCGCCCCTACGACGCAGCCATTTTACACATTCTATTCCGTGCTACCAATTGCCACTCTCCTTCACGGTTCCCTCTTTCACGTCCGCATCGACCAGATAGTGCGAGCGGACATCGTGCAATTCGTTGTCGATGAGGTAGACGCGGCTGCTCTGTGGACCTTTAACTTTGAGAAAAACCTGCGTTCCGGGTCGCGCCGTCGAATTGCGGATCGTCGCATCCTCAACCCGTTCGAACACCACGGCGGGAATATCCGTCTGCGACTTCGCCGGCCCTCCCACAAAGCCATCCAGGTTCAGCCCCTGCACATCCTGGAAGTAAAGCGCGCTTTGCCACTGGCTCAACTCGGGCTTCTCCCAGGTCACCTGAAGGTCCCTCACTTTGAGATCCCGGGCGAATCGGATTTGCATGGCGTTCACTGTTCGGTCATAGGCGGCCTCCGGATCGGTGGAGAGAAATAGCTTGATGTTTTCCAGGCTGATGTTCTGGAGCCAGCTCTGGGGATGGCCCAGGATCAGGCAGGAACCTTTGCCGTGTGCGATGACGTTGCGGACGATGACGTTCCGAATCGACCCCGCGGGCGGCTCATCGGGCTTGGGCGGCAGACCCTGGCTCTCGCTGCGGCGCTGGATGGTGAAGTAGAGGGGATCGCCATTGCCCCACCAGAACCAGTCGAAACGCTGCGTGTTGACAATCAGGTTCGACAGCACCACGTTCTCCACATAGCCTCCGTCGTACACCATGAAGGCAATGCCGCGATTCGAGCCTGTAATCACGCAATTGTCCACCGTCACATTGCGCACGCTGTTCATGTTGCCGTCGCAGAATTTCAGGGCGCTGGAGGCCGAGGAGAGGCGGCAATTGGTGATGGTGATGTTTTCGCAGGGCAGCGGTGGTCCCCACTCGTTCGAGGAATAGAAAACAATGGCGTCGTCGCCAGTTTCGATGGTGCTATTGGCGATGCGCACGTCCTTGCAGCCGTCCGGGTCGATACCGTCGGCCCACACACCATACTTCAGGCTGGTATGGATGTACACCCCGTCGATGGTCAGACGTTCGCAGGCGTAAGGATTGATGGTCCAACTCGGCGAATGGAGAAACGACAGGCCGGCAATTCTCACGTCTTTGCAGCGCAGGAGCAGAACCATGTGCGGGTACACCTTGCGCGTGTGCAGGTCCTTCGGAAAAGAGCGCATCAGGGGCTTGCCCAGCTTCTCCGCAAGGAGTTGGTTATCGCGGATGTAAGCGTCATTGAAATCATTCAAACGCCACTCGTACTCCGCTTGGCCGTCAATGGTTCCCCGGCCCTCGATGGAGATGTTCTCCAGGTCCTCGCCGTAAAGCAACGTGCTCTTATCAAAGGCGGAGTCGTATTGGGCCGCAAACAGCGTAGCACCGCTTTCGACATAGAATCTGACATGGCTGCGCAAGTGAATGGTTCCGGACGTGTACTCGCCGGGCGGCAGATAAACCGTGCCTCCCCCGGCTTTGGCGCAAGCCTCCACAGCCTTTTGGATGGCCGGCTGGGCGTTCTGGGTTTTGTTGCCTGTGGCGCCATAGTCCTTCACGTTGAATATTGCGACATTCCCTTCCGCTCCCAAGAGTGGCGCGGCAAGCGTCACCAGAATTACAGAGAATAACCAACGCGTTCTTGCGACAAGCGGGTGTGACATCTTTCCTCCCTGTCGGGGCAAACGTTGTGATTGCCCCGGGACGGCTACAAGGGCCGCCCCGACGTCTATACAATGCGATCGAAGGGTGTTTATAATGCGCTGTCGCTTGCAAGTCAATGAGTTCCTACGCCTATGAACCGAAGAACCTTTCTTCCATATCTTGTGACGCCGGCGGTTGCCGTGTCTTTGCAGCGAGCGGCCGCCCTTTCGAGCCCTGCTCCGGCCATGAAGATCACGCGCATCGACTCCACCTATTGGCGTTCCGGAAGTGATCTGCCCTGGAAACCGAACTGGGTTTGGGTGCGTGTCCACACCGATTCGGGGTTGGTCGGTCTGGGCGAAACCTACCCGCGGAACGAAGTAGAGGCAAGTGTGATGCACTCCACTGTCGCGGGTCTTTTGTTGGGGCGCGACCCGCGCGACATCGAGCGCATCTGGGCTGATTTGTACCGCACCTTCGACTTTCAGGTCACGGGCGGGGCCGAGATGCGGGCCCTGAGCGCCATCGATCTGGCTATGTGGGACCTGCTGGGAAAGGCCCTTGGCCAGCCTGTTTATCGCCTCCTGGGCGGCAAGTCAAATCCCGAGGTGCGCCTCTACAACACCTGCTTCGCGCACAAGTACGATTTCACAAAAGAGCCGGACAAAATCATGCGCGAGCTGATCGACCGATACGGGATCAAGGCGATCAAAATCTGGCCCTTCGACCGGGCCGCAGCACGCAATCGGCATGAGTATGTCACCGGCGCCGACCTCGAAGAAAGCCTCTACCCGGTCCGCCTGCTGCGCGACAAGTTTGCGAACGAGATTGAAATCCTCATGGAGTTCCACTCTGGCTGGGACCTGACTTCGGCGATCCGCATCGCCAAGGCGCTCGAACCCTACCAGCCGATGTGGCTTGAGGACATGCTGCTGCCAGGCAATTTCGAGCAGTACCGGCAATTGGCCGAGGCCACGTCGATTCCACTCACCATCAGCGAACGCCTGGCGGGCCGCATGCAATTCCTGCGACTGCTCGAATCGCGCGCGGCCAGATACGTGATGTTCGATGTGACCTGGTGCGGCGGGCTAAGCGAGGCGAGAAAGATTGCCAACATGGCCGAAGCCTTCGAGTTACCCGTGGCCCCGCACACCGCGGGCGGGCCGCTCCTCTTTTACGCCTCGACGCACCTCGCAACCGCGCTCACCAACCTAGCCATTCAGGAAAGTTGCCAGGTGTTTTACGAATCCACCTGGCCCACTATGCTCAGTAATCCGCTGGTTCCCAAGGATGGCGCTGTGCGCGTCCCCGAGTTGCCGGGTTTCGGAATGGAGATCAAACCGGAAGTGTGGACTCACCCTGCCGCCGTCACGCGGGCGACAACCCTGTAGGGGGACGGCTTGCCGTTGATTGTTTCAGATTCGGCGGGTGATTATAAACCTAAGTCCGCGGGACCAATGTTCGAGCGGTGAATGGTATGGGCTTTTATGCAAAACACATCCTGCCTCACCTCATCGATTTGGCGATGAGGAATAAGGAGACAGCCCGCCTGCGTGATGTCTGGATTCCTCAAGCCCGTGGCGTAGTCCTGGAGATCGGCATCGGGTCGGGCCTGAACTTGCCGTTCTATTCCCCCGAAGTCCGACACGTCTATGGGGTGGACCCTTCGGTTGAGCTCCAGCGGATGGCCCGCCAAAGGGCTACAACCGGGCTGGAAAAGGTCGAATTCCTGACACAATCCGCGGAGGAACCGCTACCGCTGGCCAGTGAGACCATTGATACCGTCGTCGTTACTTGGACGGTCTGCTCCTTACCGAACGCAGCAAAAGCGCTCCAGGAGATGAAGCGAGTTCTGAAGGCAAGCGGCCGTCTCATCTTTGTCGAACACGGCCGCGCTCCCGATCCTGCCATTGCGGACTGGCAAGACAGACTGACCCCTTTCTGGAAGCGCATCTCGGGCGGCTGCCACTTGAACCGACGGATTGACGATCTCATCATGGAAGCGGGATTTCAAATACCCGACCTCAAGACGTGTTACCTCGCGGGGCCGCGCCCTATGACTTACACTTACCAAGGAGTCGCGCAGCGCGCATAAGGAGCGATCGAGAATGGAATCCTACAACAAAGTTGGAAGTCGTTCGGCGGAAAGGAATCTGGCCGGCCGGGTGGCTTTGGTGACGGGAGGGTCGCGAGGCATTGGGCGCGCCACGTGCATCGAGTTGGCTCGGCAAGGCGCGGCGGTGGCGGTCCTCTGCCGAAGCCGGATCAAGGAAGCTCAAGAAGTGGTCGGGCAGATCGAATCGGCAACGGGCCACGGCATGGCCATCGAGGCCGATGTGCTCGATCCGGAAGCGATAAAGCGTTCGGCCAGAGAAGCTGCCGCCAAGCTGGGAAACGTTGACATTCTGGTGAACAACGCCGGCGAGATGACTGATTTCTCCGTGTTCGAGATGAAAGATGAAGATTGGGAAAAGTCTCTGGCCATCAACTTAACCTCCGCCTTCCGCTATGTGCGAGAGTGCATTCCCTCCATGATAGAACGCCGCTGGGGGCGAATCATCAATGTGTCGTCGCAGGTGGTTTATACCGGCTCGAACAATCACGCCCACTACTCCGCCGCCAAATCGGGGCTCCTGGGATTCACCTTTTCTTTAACGAAAGAGCTGGGGCCTTTCGGAATCACGGCGAACGTGGTGGCCCCGGGGCGTATCGTCACGGATTTGCTTACGGAGCGGATGGCCGGGCGAGAACAGGAATGGATGAGCCAGACTCCCATGCGGCGTTTTGGGCAGCCGGAAGAAGTGGCGGCCGCCATCGCGTTCCTGGCCTCGGAAGGCGCCAGTTATATCACCGGCGCGGTCATCAACGTGAACGGCGGATTGGTCATGGGGTGAAGGAATTGAGCGATTGATTCATTGAGTCATTGATTCATTGCCACTCGAAATGCAGCCCTCTCCCTGGGGAGAGGGTGTTTCGCTCCCGCGCCTTGATCAGCGGGAAGCGAGATGGGTGAGGGGTGGCTTCGGTTGCAATGACCGAGAACCTCACTTGAGTTTCAGTCCGTGAACATCGGCGAGGAGCTTCAGCGTCCTCGAGACCTCGTCCTGGGCACGCTCCGGCGACCACCCCAGTTCCCGGCCCAACACCTCCGCCAGCTCCTCTAAGAGAGCAAGGCTCAACTGGCCTAATAGCGCCATGATTGTTCGTCTGAGGATGAGGTCATCCAGATGCACTATGCGCTCGTGGCAAGCCAGGAATTGAATTTCCCGCCGGCTGAATTCAGGCAGCCAACGCAACGGCGGGTCAGGCGCCGCTAGCGTGAAATGCGCGACGTCTTCGGCGCGACTCCCATACCGATCCAGTAATGCCGCCAAGCGCTCCGCAGGTAGGTTGGTCCTTTCTGCAACAGAGGTCAGCCATGCACTCGTCTGCGCTGCCGTGGTTGGGTAGTTCTTGCCGCCGCCTATGGGCAAGCCGACTGAACTTGCCGATCGTGGTCTTGCCAGTTGTTTGAGTATCTTGTCCGCCAGTTGCTGGCCAAACGCGCGGAAAGTGGTCCACTTTCCGCCAATTAAAGAATATACGGGAAAGTCGATCCCATTCCCCGGCGGGAGAACTTCGCAGCTATGATCGCGACTGATTTCGCCAGGCGTGAAGGAATCACTGCGAGGCAGCGGACGTACCCCGCAGAAGCGATAGACGATGTGGGACCGCTTCAGCGGGTGGGGCAGGGTGGGGAAAACCTGGCGAACGGATTCCAGGATGTAGTCCACCTCATCTTCCTCGCAAAAGGCTCTCTCGGGGTCCGAGACAGGGATATCGGTCGAGCCCGCGATAACCTTCCCGTAAACAGGGTAGAAAATGCAAATGCGCCCGTCTGCATTGGCAAAATAGAGCATCTGGCCCCGGGTTGCCGCCAGCAAGTCGGGATGATCCAGCACCAAGTGCGAGCCCTTGGTGCCACCGATGTATTGAGTCTGCTGCCCAAGACACCGATTGGTGAAATCGATCCAAGCCCCGGTCGCATTGACTACGATCTTGGGCTTGACTTCGAAACTCTCGCCCGAAATCTCATCCTTCAAAACGACCTTGTTCCCGTTGGCTCCCTCCAAGCATACGTAATTCAGAGCTCGCGCGGTTGAGCTTTGCTCCTCGGCGTCCAAGACCAGTTCCAGGCAGAGGCGTTCGGGGTAACTGATCCAGGCGTCGTAGTAAGTTGCCGTGCAGACGAGGTCACGGCGAAGCTGGGGACGCTCGGCCAGGGCGGCATGTCGGGACTTGAACTGGTGAGCGGGTAGAACCTGCTGCTCTCCTGCCAGGAGGTCGTATAAAGACAGTCCGATTTTGCAGAGCAACGCGCCCCTGCCCCTTGGCCGCACCTTAAAGCCCAGAAACCTTGCGGGGGCTGAAATCAGGCCCTCGGTCCAACTGAAGATGGGAATGGTGGTGGGGAGAGGTCGCACATAATGCGGGGCGTTAACGAGCAGCCGATTTCGCTCGCGAAGGGATTCCCTGACCAGCCGGAATTCGCCGTTCTCGAGATATCGGAGCCCGCCGTGAATGGTACGCGTGGAGGCGGAACTGGCGCCGGAGCAGAAATCGGATTTCTCCACCAGAAGCACATCCACATTTTCCAGTGCCAATTCACGAAGCAAACCGGCGCCATTAATTCCGCCGCCCACGATGAGTACCGAAACCTCCGGCTGGAATCGAATAGCCGCAAGTCGTTCTTCTCGGGTCATGCAGTTACCGATCCTGAGGCGGGCGGATGATCTCCCCGCACTTTCGGCAGTGTTCACGCCGCCGCGCGTTCAGAGTGCGGCAGGCTGGACAAACGACGTACATGGCGCGCGCGAAGAGATGTGTGAGCGCCCAGGCGCCTCCGAGAATAGCGGCGGCGAGGGCGAGGTTGAGCAGCGTGGAAGTCATACAAAAGCAGTGACAAGTGACGAGTGACGAGTGACGAGCCGGACAAGCCATCAGCTCTCAGCCGTCAGCTCTCAGCAAGTCGCAAAGCTACCTGTGTCTGAGAGCTGGATTCTGGCGACTCTCTTATCACTGGTCTTAGTTCTTGCGGCTCGTCACTCGTCACTTGTCACTCGTCACTGCTGTTTGGCCCTTGCGGAGCGGACAGCCTCGATGAACTTACGAGCATTCGCGACCACGGCGTCCAGTTTGCCTTCTCGGAGGACTTTCACATTCACCAGCTCTCCCCCAACTGCCACTGCCGCCGCTCCGGCCTTGATGAACTCCGGCGTGGTCTCGAGATTGACTCCGCCCGTGGGAACAAAGTCGATTTGTGGGAACGGGCCCTTCAGAGCCTTGATGTACGCCGGACCACCCACGGGTCCGCATGGAAAGATCTTCACCATGTCGGCGCCCGCCTGCCAGGCGGCAACGACTTCGGTGGGTGTGAGCGCCCCAGGAAAACACGGCTTGCTGTACCGGCGCGCCATTTCGATGACCTGGGGATTCAAGGAGGGGGTGACGATGAACTCCGCCCCCGCCAGCAGAGCCGCCCGGCAAGTTTCGGGATCGAGGATCGTTCCCGCGCCGAGGAGTACCTTGTCCCCGAATTTCTCCACCACGCGTTCCATCACATGGAGGGCATTGGGAACTGTCATGGTAATCTCGGCGATGCCGATCCCTCCCTCGATAATGGCCTCGGCAGCACGCAGAGCGTCTTCGGGCGAGGGCGCGCGAACGATGGGAACCAGACCGACTTCACGAATCAGCGCCAAAGTTTTTTCTCGAGTCCACGACATAGCTATCACCTCGCAGGGGGGCCCGGACTCGTACTTACCTAGTCCCCAGCCCCCAGTCCCTAGCCCCTATCTTGCCACCCTCAGGCTAGCCCCCTTCAGCAGATTCTCCACCTCTTGGAGTGTTGCCCAGTTGAAGTCGCCGGGTATGGAATGCTTGAGAGCGCTGAAAGCATTTCCGTAGCGGACCGCATCGGCGTAAGACTTCTTCGTCAAGCAGCCGTAAATGAAACCGGCGCTGAAGGAATCGCCTCCGCCCAAGCGGTCCACGATTTCCAGTTCGTACTTGACGTCGTCAAAGTATTGGCCGTCAGCGTAGGCTACAGCAGTCCAGGTATTGCGCCATACCAGCGGGTTTTCTCGCAAGGTAATGGCCACAGCCTTGAACTTGAATTTCTCCTGGAGCCGCCGAGCCACATCCTTGTAGGTTTCGGCGGATACTTCCGCGAAGCTCTTATCATCAGTTTTGCCGCCGGCGGCAATCTTGAAGACGACCTTGGTGTCTTCCTCCGTGGTCATCAGCACGTCCACATACTCCATCATCGGCTCTTGGATCGCCTGAGCCTTGTCGGGCGTCCAGAGCTTCCCACGATAATTCAAGTCGTAGCTCACGGTGGCGCCAGCCTGTTTAGCGGCTTTCAAGGCCTCGAGGGTGACTGCGGCCGCCGAATCGCTGAGCGCCGGCGTGATGCCGCTGGTGTGAAACCACTTCGCACCCTGAAACACTTTCTCCCAATTGATCTCGCCCGGCTTCACCGCGCTGATGGCGGACTGCGCCCGATCGTAGAGAACCGAACTGGCTCGAGGCGCCGCGCCGAACTCGAGGAAGTAAAGCCCCATCCTTCCGTCCGCGCTCCAAACCAGGTTGGAAGTGTCCACGCCGGCTTGCCGGGCCCTGTTTTCCATCAGCTTTCCCAGCGGGTTCTTGGGGAGGCGCGAAACCCAGGTGCTTCTCAGACCCAATCGGCTTACGCCAACAGCCACGTTCAGTTCGCCGCCACCCACTCGCAGGTCCAGAGAATTGGCCTGCTCGAATCTTTCGAAATGCGGCGGCGAGAGGCGAATCATTGCTTCGCCAAAAGTCACAACATCGAACATCGAGTACCTCCACTCACGTTTGAGTTCAATCGCTGCTTTGGTCTTGATAAACTCGAATTCGCCCTTTTTGGACGATCCAGAGCTTTCGCACCGGGTCCTCGCGCGTGAGGGCGTTTATCAGCGTTCCAACGGTTTCCAGAAGATCATCAGGGGAAGGCTTTCGAGGCAGACGTAGCACTGTAATGCCCGCAAATTGGTTAGGTTTAAATAGCAACGGATTCCCGAAATCGAGGTCCAGCGACACCAAGCACCGTCCCTCCGTGCGACAAACGTGAATCAAGTTCTCGTCCGTTCCTGCGCACAGTTGCTCCTCTGAAACCGTTCGCACATCGTGGCCATGGGCCCGGAAGAGTTCCGCAACCTGCCTCCCGAGGTTCTCGTCGAGCTTGAGCTTCATCGCTAGGTTTCCACAGGAATCTCAACAAAGCGCTCGCGCGACATCTCGGCGCCGTAGGCGATGCAAGCGCGAATATCAGCCTCCTCGAGACCTGGGTATTCCGCCAAGAGTTCGCTCTGGCTCATCCCGCTGGCAAGGTAGTCCAGGATCAGCGACACCCAGAGGCGATGGCCGCGGATACAGGGCTTCCCAAAACAAATGTTGGGATTTATCGAGATGCGGGAAAGTAGTTCCTCTCGCGTCATATCTGTCAATTTCTCCACTTTTGCATTATACAGCCAGGAACTGGCAATCCTATGTGAATCACGCCAATCCGTGGATAACGTGCAGCGGGCCGGCGGGTGACCAGCTCAGCGCCGATGCAAGTCGCAAGTTCGTCTAGCCGACTATTTGTCACTCTCTTGGCATCACTCCGGGAGTTGCAAGTCCTGACTTCGTTTTCGCAAGTTGCGCCGTGCTTTGCTCCTTCTGCAGTCAGATTGCTGCGAATTTGCGCACAAAACGCGCATAATTTGCAGCATTCGAAAAAGTGATGTCCTTTGTTTTCAAGTACTCCTTAGCTTCGTTCCCACGATTTTCGTATTTTCTCGCAGTCCTCTGGATTCCCCCTTCAGGCCGGTTTGGTCCCCGGTCGCGCTTCCCGTTCGAGGCCTTCGCCAAAACTTGTGAGGTGTCAGAGATCTCGAATTCTACGCACGATGCGCCTATTTCAGCATTCAACTGCGGCTCATTCTGAGTTCGTTTTAGTTCGTTTTGCACATACCTACCTGTGTTTTCAATAACATACTGGCTTCGTTCGTATTATTTTTTGTTTTTTCTGGACCCCGTTCTTCCCGAGTGCCGGGACTGTTGCGCTTTTCCTCGCGGTCCGAAGCCCGTCCACGACAATGTGTCCACAAAATGACCACAACTATAGGCTACCATATGCCCTGGAATTTGTCAAGCGAAAAATGCAAAACAGGCCGAAGTGACGTAAATTTGTCTGTGTAAAAGCAAGGAGGCGGCAGTCAGCGACGTGGTCTGGCGGGCTTGCGACCCTTGATAAGGTTTGGTAAGGTAAACGCATGACGCAATTACTCGAGGATGCGCTGCGGAAGGTCGGCAAGCTTCCTGAAGACGAACAGGACGCGATCGCCACCCAGATTCTCGCCGCGATCGAAGACGAAGAAGCCTGGGCGAAGACGCTGCGGAAAAGTCCTGCCAAGTTGCGCAAGCTGGCCGCCCAGGCGCTGGACGAGCATCGGCGCGGCGCCACCCATTCGCTGGATGAGCTTCTGTGATCCCGTCGCGCACCACCCGCGCGTTCCGCGAGGCCTTCGCTTCACTTCCCAACGACGTACGCCGTCAGGCGCAACGCGCTTACCGGCTGTTTCGCCGCGATCCACCCCACCCCAGTCTGCGCTTCAAGAAAGTGGACAAGGAGGGTCTAAGTTGGTCCTAGAGTGAAGCACCGCTCCCGTTACTCGTAGCGCAATGCCACCATGGGATCGACCCTGGTCGCGCGCTGCGCGGGGATGAAGCACGCGAACCACGCCACAATAAGAAGAATCAGCGACACGGCGACGAACGTCATGGGATCAGTGGGCTTAACACCGAAGAGCATGGTTTTAAGGAAACGAGTGAGGCCGATCGACGCCGCCACCCCAATTCCAGTACCCATCAACGCCAAGCACAGCCCCTGGCCGACCACGAGCTTGAGGACCGTACCCCGGCTCGCCCCCAAGGCCGTGCGGACACCGATTTCATGCGTCCGCTGACTTACGGAGTAGGACACCACTCCATAGATGCCCACCAAGTCCAGGATCAGGCCCAACGCTGCGAACGCACTGAGCAAAAGCAGATTGACGCGCCGCGGAGTACGGGTGGCAGCCTGGAGTTCTTCCATGGTTGCGATGTTGTACGGCGGCTGGTCTTTATCTACGCTTGCAATCCGATTGCGCACTGCACTCTCCCACAACCGTGGATCTCCTGCAGTGCGGATGAGCAGCGTCATGCTGGATAGGAGTGGGCCGTCCTGCAAGTAGGGAATAAAAATCTCCGGATCCGGGTCGCTTTCCACCGTATGGCGAGTATCTCCCACTATTCCCACGATGGTGAGCCAGTCCCCTTTGTGAACCCAACTGCTGACTCTTCTTCCGAGGCAGTTCTCGTTGGGGAAATACCTGCGAGCGAAGGTCTCATTGACGATGGCGACGCTCGGCAAGCCGTCACGGTCGGCGTCTCTGAAATCGCGTCCTAGCTTCACAGGAATCCCTAAGGTGCGGAAGTATTCTGGACTGATCACATCGGACGAACCGCTCGCTATCGTCTCCGATCGCCCTTCCAGGGCGAGACCGCTCAGGGAGTCCGGTCGATCCGCCAACAGTGACATCATGCCGCCGCCTGCGGACTGCACTCCCGGCAAGCTCTTAATCCCTTCTATGACCTGCTGGAAGAACCTTTCCTGATCCTTGGGCGTCGAATACTTGAAAGGTGTCAAGTGTATACTAACGCACAGGATTCGCTCTGACTTGAATCCCGGGTCGATTCTGAGGACTTGCAGAAAGCTTCTGAAGATCAACGCCGCGCCTACCAGAAGCACCATGGCCAAAGCGGTTTCCGAGACCACCAGCAGGTTGCGAAAGAGAAAGCCAGATCGAGCCTCGGAGCCGCCACGGCCCGCCTCCTTGAGAACTTCATTCAGCGAGACCCTGGAGGCCTGGAGCGCCGGGACGAGGCCGAAGGCCAGTCCGGTGACCAGTGCCATAGCCAAACTAAAGCATAAGACCCGGTAGTCGAGCGTGATGGGTTCGAGTGCCGGGAGGTTGGGAGAAATGAAGGCAACCAAAAGGTCCTTCCCCCAGCGGGCCGCAGCCAAGCCGAGTGTTCCGCCCAGCAAAGCTAACAGCGCACTCTCAGTCAGAAGCTGCCGGACGACGCGCTTCCTTCCGGCGCCAACGGTCAACCTCACCGCCATCTCTTTCCGGCGAGTGGCGGCGCGGGAAAGCAGCAGGTTGGCGACGTTCACGCAAGCAATCAGGAGTAGCAAGCCGACCGCCCCGAGGAACAGCAGTAGCGGGCGCCGATAAGACTGGACGATCTGCTCTTGCCAACGGGTGAGCACGATGCCCTGTTCGAGGCCTGCTGGCATCACAGACTTACTGATCGTGGCCAATTCGGTTTGGGCTGTTGCCAGGCTCGCCCCGGACTTAAGCCTGCCGAAAGCTCGGAAAAACGCAAGCCGCAGTGGGCCCATGCCAGCACCGCCCTCCGCAAGCGGGACCCATAGGGCGTAGTCCAATTTGATCGAATCTGGAATCACGAAGCTGGCGGGGAGCACTCCCACGACCGTATAAGCTTTGCCATCCAAAGTCAGGCCCTTGCCAACCACAAAGGGATCGCCTCCGTAGCGGCGCCTCCACAAGGTTTCACTGAGGATCACCACCGGCGGACCGCCGGCACGGTCCTCTTCAGGGAGAAAGAGCCGTCCCACCAAGGGGCGAACACCAAGCATGGAGAAGAACGAAATCGTGGCCATGCCGCACCTAACTCGCTCCGCGTCGCCTCCTTCGGTTAGGTTGGCCATAAAGACCATGTAGGCAGCAATCGGGCCCAGGGTTCGGCTCTGATTCCTCCAAGCTACAAACTCCTTGTTCCACACAAAAGGACTTAGCCCCCAGGGATTCATCTCTTGCACATAGACGAGTTCCTTAGAATGCGGGTAAGGTAACGGACGAACCAGCACCGCGTTGACAACCGTGAAGATGGCCGTCATGGCGCCGATCCCTAGAGCTAGCGTCAGGACTGCGACGGCAGTGAAGCCGCGTTCCTTGCGCAGCATCCGAAAAGCCAGGCGCGCGTCGTTGACCACGGTCTCCAGAAAGGCCCCGATACGCACCTCACGAACCTGTTCCTTTACCTGTTCCAAGCCGCCGAGTTCGACGAGTGCGGTGCGACGCGCTTCCTGCGGGCTCAGACCCGACTGGATCTTTTCGTCTGTCACTTGGTCCAGGTAGGCGCGGACTTCCTCGTCCAAATCGCGCTCGACATGTGCCTTGTGAAAGAGGTTCCGAAAGAAGCTGGATACTCGCGGTAATCGAGTCATGGATTTGCGTCCTTAAGATGTTTCGAGCGCGCTCGCAATGCCCATCGAAATGCGTGCCCATTGCTCCGTTTCCGCGCCGAGTTGCCGCCGTCCCGCCTTGGTCAGTCGATAGTATTTGGCGCGGCGGCGGTTTTCCGATTCGCCCCATTCGGCGCTGAGCCAGCCCGCTTCCTCCATGCGGTGGAGAGCCGGGAAGAGCGAACCGGGCTTTACCTGGAATGTGCCCTTGGTGATTTGCTCGATGCGGCGCGAAATGCCCAGGCCGTGCATTTCGCCCAGAGCGAGAGACTTCAGGATTAAAAGGTCGAGAGTTCCTTGCAAGAGATTCATTTGGCTTTCCGCCATCGGCCTGCTCCTATAGACTTTCTGTAGGAGAGTATGCGCGTTCCCATAGAATGTCAACAGGAAAGACGGCGTCGGACAATCTGACCGACAGTTTCGATGGATAGCGCAGACATTGGTTTCGATGTCTGCGCTACCCCCGTGTTTTTCATGAGCTTTCGCGCGCCAAAGGCCCACGGGGACAGACCTCAAAGGGCAGAGATCTGCGCCAGCCGATGCTGTCTCGTGACGATATCGCTTCAAAACCAGGTCATGGCTTTGCAATTTACTATTCGCTCCTGTCATAATAGTTGATGAGTTCCTCGCCAAAATCCAGGGGGCCAATCGTGCGCGACATCCGCAAAGTGGGAGTGCTGGGGGCCGGCACGATGGGGGCGCGAATCGCCGCCCATCTTGCCAATGCTTCCGTTCCGTCAGTTCTACTCGACATCGTTCCCCGCGAGCTTACGCCGCAGGAACAGGCTCAGGGCCGCACGCTCGGAGATGACAAGGTCCGCAATCGCTTCACGCAGGCCGGGCTCGAGGCAGCGCTTAAATCTCGTCCGGCGGCGTTCTTCGTTCCAGAAGCGGCGCGGATGATCACGCTGGGCAACTTCGAAGACAACTTAGCTTGGCTCAGGGAGTGCGACTGGATCATCGAGGTGGTGACGGAAGACCTCGGCGTCAAGCGCGCCTTGCTCGAACGGGTGCTGGCGGTCCGTGCGCCTGGGACAGTGGTCAGTTCCAACACTTCGGGCATCAGCATCGGCAGTGTCGTCGAAGGTTTCGGCGAGGAAGTGCGGCAACATTTTCTGGGCACTCACTTTTTCAATCCCCCACGCTACCTGAAGTTGCTGGAGATTATTCCCACCCAAGAGACCCTGCCGGAGGTTGTGGAAAAGGTCGGGCGCTTCGGCGACGTGGTGCTGGGCAAAGGAATCGTCATCGCAAAGGACACGCCTAATTTCATTGCCAACCGCATCGGCACGTTCACAACCCTGAGAGTTCTCCAAGTCATGCAGGAGGGCGGCTACACGATCGAGGAAATTGATACGCTCACCGGCCCCGCCATGGGCTTGCCCAAGTCCGCCACTTTCCGGACTCTGGATATCGTGGGCCTCGACGTCATGGGGCACGTTGTCAAGAACCTCAGGGATGCCTTGCCCCAGGATGAACGGCGCGACCTCTTCCAGCTTCCGGGCTTTATGCAACAGATGATGGAGCGCCGCCTGCTGGGCGATAAGACCGGGCAAGGGTTTTATAAGAAGCTGAAGGGGAAGGAGGGCGGGGACGAGAGCGAAATTCTCACGCTCGATTTCAACACCTTTGAGTATCGGGCGCGCCAGAAGCCCGGTTTCGTTTCGCTCGAGATGGCGCGGAATGTCGAGGACGTCCGCGAACGGGTGGCGATGCTCAGCCAGTCGCCGGACCGCGCGGGGCAGTTCTACCAAAAACTCCTTTTCGACACATTCCACTACGCGGCGATGCGCGTGCCGGAGATTTCGGACGACATCGTCTCCATTGATAATGCCATGAAGTGGGGGTTCAACTGGGAATGCGGCCCGTTTGAGCTCTGCGATGCGGTGGGGATCGAGAAGGCCTCCGAGGCCTGGAAGAAGGCCGGCCTGGCGACGCCGCCGCTGGTCGAAAAGCTTCTTTCCTCGGGGAAGAAAAGCTTTTATGCCTCATGCGACGGCGCCCCAAGCTATTTCGATTTTGCGAGCGCCACATATCATGAGATCCCTGAGCGGCCCGGAGTCCTTCTTCTACCTTCGCTGAGAGCCCGCAAGAAGGAAGTCAAGCGGAATGCTGGCGCCAGCCTGATCGACCTCGGCGAGGGAGTGGTCTGCCTGGAATTCCATTCCAAGATGAACACGATTGGCGCGGACGCCGTGCAGATGGTTCATGCCGGACTGAAGAGTTTGAACGAGGGCTTCGAGGGCATGGTGATCGGAAACCAGGCGGCGAATTTCTGCGTGGGCGCAAACTTGATGTTGGTCCTGACGACTATTCAGGAAGGCGAATGGGACGACCTTTCGAGCGCCGTGCACGCCTTCCAAAACGCCAACATGGCCCTCAAATATTCTCCCAAGCCTGTGGTGGCCGCCCCTTTCGGCCTGACTCTGGGAGGTGGAACGGAAATGATTCTGCACGCCGCGCGAGTCCGTGCGGCGGCGGAGACTTATATGGGCTTGGTGGAAGCGGGCGTGGGCCTGATCCCGGCGGGAGGCGGGACTAAAGAGATGCTGGTGCGCGCCATGGATAAGGCGCCCGCGGACCCTGATGCCGACCCCTTCGCATTCGTCAAGGAAATCTTTATGAACATCGCCATGGGCAAAGTTTCAACCAGCGCCGAAGAAGCCCGCAAGCTGGGTTACCTTTCCGCGAAGGACTCGATCAGCATGAATCGCAACCGGCAGATTGCTGATGCCAAAGAGTTAGCACTCGATCTGGCGCGTTTGGGGTATCGACCTGGGAAGCCCCGCGAGGATATTCGAGTCCTCGGGCAGGCGGCTTTCGTCAAAATGAAGCTGGGATTGCACTTGATGCGTCGCGCTGAGTACATCTCGGAATATGACGTGGTCGTCGCAACGCACTTGGCCAAGGTCTTGTGCGGCGGCGGCGAGTTCACCTCGCCACAACTCGTTTCAGAGCGGTACCTGCTGGATTTGGAACGGGAGGCCTTTCTGAGTCTCTGCGGCCGGAAGCAGACCGTGGAGCGCATTCAATATATGCTGAAACGGGGGAAGCCGCTACGGAATTGATTTGTGATTTGTGATTGGTGATATGCGATTTGTGATTTGCGATTGGTGATTTGTGATTGAGAACAAACCGCAGGCGATTACCGGTCCAGAGGATTTGAGGCGCAGAACTAAGGAGTTTGCATTAAGAATCATCAAGTTGTTTCGTGCGCTTCCAAAGACAGAAGAAGCGCGCGTCTTGGGTCGGCAGGTTCTTCGCTCGGGAACCGCGGTGGCGGCCAACTACCGGAGTGCATGTCGCGCCCGGTCGCGAGCCGACTTTATTTCCAAGATCGGAATCACCGCTGAAGAAGCTGATGAGACAGCCTTCTGGTTGGAGCTGTTTGTGGACGCAGGAATTGTCAAAAGGTCGAAGTTGGAAAGTCTGATGGGCGAGGCGAACGAACTCGTGCGAATCTTCCAGGCAACACGAACAACGGCGCGCTCACGTTGAGCAGTGGCAGTACGTGGTTTCGAGTTGCTGATTTGGGATTGAGGCTTCAGACGTGATGCCCGGGGTTTGGCAATCAGAAATCACAAATCGCAAATCACAAATGAAGGAGCTGATCGTTGATGCTGGCATCATCAAAAAACCGAAGCTGGAAAGTTTGATGGTAGAGGCGGACGAATTAGTCCGAATCTTTCAATCCACGCGAACAACCGCGAGGTCACGATGAGTCAATCAGAAATCACAAATCGCAAATCACAAATGAAAGAAGCCGTGATCGTATCCATTGCCCGGACGGCAGTGGGCAAAGCGCCGCGCGGCACGCTTCGCAACACGCGGCCGGACGAGATGGCGGCGGCGGCGATTCGTGAGGTGCTGCGGCGGGCGCCGGGGCTCGACTCGAGCGAGGTTGAGGACGTGATCCTCGGCTGCGCGATGCCGGAAGCTGAACAAGGGAACAACGTGGCGCGGGTCGCGTTACTGCGCGCCGGTTTGCCGGTGAGCTGTTCGGCGATGACGATCAACCGATTCTGCTCTTCAGGCCTTCAGGCCATCGCCATCGCTTCCGAGCGGATCATGGCCGGCTTCGCTGAGGTTGTGATAGCGGGCGGCACGGAAACCATGAGCATGATTCCCATGGGCGGATATCATTTCGCGCCCAACCCCTACCTGATCGAGCATTATCCTGATTCCTACCTGAACATGGGCTTGACGGCTGAAAACCTGGCGCGAAAGTACAACATCACGCGCCAGCGGCAGGATGAGTTTGCCCTACGGAGTCATCAGCGGGCATTGGCCGCGATTGCGGAAGGCCGATTTAAAGATGAGATCGTTCCGCTGGAAGTGGTCGAGGTCAGCCCAAACGGTAAGGACAAACCGCAGACGCGCCAGATCCGCTTCGACACCGACGAGGGACCGCGCGGCGACTCGTCCCTGGATGCACTGGCCAAGTTGAAGCCTGCCTTCCATGCCCACGGCACGGTCACTGCGGGAAACGCCTCGCAGATGAGCGACGGCGCTGCGGCGGCCCTGGTGATGTCGGCGGAGAAAGCGAGGACTCTGGGACTCAAACCGCTCGCCCGGTTCGTGAGCTTCGCGACGGCGGGGTGCTTGCCGGAGGAGATGGGCATCGGCCCGATCTACGCGGTCCCCAAGGCGCTGAAGTTGGCGGGCCTGAATCTCTCCAACATCGAGGTCATTGAATTGAATGAAGCCTTCGCTGCCCAGGCTCTTTCAGTGCTCGACTTGGCACAACTCGACCCGGAGCGAGTGAACGTCAACGGCGGAGCCATCGCTCTGGGCCATCCTCTGGGTTGCACGGGAGCCAAGCTCACGGCTACACTTCTTGGTGAGTTGAAGCGTCGAAAGGCCACGTACGGCCTCGTCACAATGTGTGTGGGCGGCGGAATGGGAGCGGCCGGGATTTTTGAGAATTTGCAGTAATTAGGCAGTCGCGACTCCCCTCCTTAGCTAAGGAGGGGGTAGGGGGTGGTTGGTCCCGCCGCGACGCTGGCACCCACCACCCCTGCCCCTCCTCCCGCTGAGGAGGGGAGTCATTTTCAAAGTTGAAACTAAAAATGGATCGCGTGGATAACACAAATGCCAATCCAAAATCCGGAATCTAAAATCCAAAGTCCGAAAGGCGGGAGTTTCTTGATCGAGGCCCGGTCACCCGCTGAGGTGTTCACTCCGGAAGACATGACCGACCAGCACAAGTTGATCGCCCAAACCGCCGGGGAGTTCGTCTCGCAAGAGATTGTGCCGCGTGCCGAGGAGATGGAAGGCAAGAAGCCGGGATTGCTACGGGAGCTTTTGAAAAAGGCTGCTGATGTCGGCCTGTCCGCGACGGACATCCCCCAGAAGTTTGGCGGCTTGGAACTGGACAGGATTTCTTCCGTGATCGTAGCCGAAAAGATGGCGTGCAACGGATCGTGGGCGGCGACCGTAGGGGCGCAGGCGGGGATTGGAATTCTGCCCATCGCCTTCTTCGGCACCGATGCGCAGAAAGCCAAGTACCTTCCCAAACTCGCCAGCGCCGAATGGGTGGGCGCCTATTCCTTAAGCGAAGCAAGCTCGGGCTCGGACGCCATGAACATCAAGGCCAAAGCGGTCCTCAGCTCCGATGCGAAACACTACATCTTGAACGGCACGAAGATGTGGGTAACCAACGGCGGCATTGCCGACGTGTACGTGGTGTTTGCGAAGGTGGACGGGGAAAAGTTCACGGCGTTCATTGTGGAGCGAGGGTTCCCGGGGGTTTCGGCGGGTGCGGAAGAGCACAAGATGGGCATTCGCGGTTCTTCCACGACGCCGCTGAATCTCGAAAGCGTCCCAGTGCCCGTGGAGAACGTCTTGGGTGAGATCGGGAAGGGGCACTTGATCGCCTTTAACATCTTGAACATGGGACGGCTGAAACTCGGCGCGGGTTGCGTGGGAGGCTGCAAATATCTTATCTGCGATGCGCTCAGGTGGGCCAAGGAGCGCGAGGCTTTCGGTCGCAGGATCGCGGACTTCGGCCTCATCAAGGAAAAATTGGGCGAAATGTTGGCTCGCACCTACGCCGCCGAGAGCATTTCCTATCGCACCACGGGACTGGTCGACGCGCGGCTCGAAGGAATTGACCAGGGCGCCGCCACCGCGCCCAAGCACATCATGGAAGCCTTGCAGGAGTACGCGGTCGAATGCTCGATCTTGAAGGTGATGGGGACGGAGACGTTGGACTATGTCACCGACGAGACAGTGCAGATCTTCGGCGGCTACGGTTTTTCCAGCGATTATGAAGTGGAACGCACCTACCGCGACCAACGCGTGAACCGCATCTTCGAAGGCACCAATGAAATCAACCGGCTGTTGATCACCGACATGCTCATGAAGCGGTCAATGAAAGGCCAGCTTGCACTCATTCCCGCGGCCCAGAAACTCCTCGACGAAATCTTAGGGATGGGGCCGGGAGAGGAGCCGCGTGACGACCAGCCACTCGGCGAAGAGACAAGGCTGGTTGAAGGCGCCAAGAAAGTGGCGCTGCTGGTGGCCGGAAGCGCTGTTCAGCGCTTCATGATGGGACTGGAAAAAGAGCAGGAGGTAATCGGCATACTCAGTAACCTGGTGATGGAAGTTTACGCCATGGAAAGCGCGCTGCTTCGGACCTTGAAGAAGCTCTCCGCGAGGCCGTCCGAAGCTTGCGCGGCGGAAATCGCAGCCACTCGGGTGTTCACCTATGATGCCTGCGATCGCATGGAAGTTGAGGCGCGCCGCGCGCTGGCGCGCATCGCCGAAGGAGACACACTTCGCACCCAACTCGCCGTGCTGAGGCGTTTCTTGCGGCGCACGCCCCCGGATACCATCGCGTTGCGGCGGCAAATCGCGGACCGTGCGCTGGAACTGAATCGCTACCCGTTCGCCTGAACAGGCTGAGGATGCACCCATCTACTTGTCATCCCGAGGAGTTTCCATGGGCCTTTGGCCCACCCGAGGCAATGAAAATCAGCGTCGTCCCCGCGAAAGCCGGGACCCATTGTCGGTCCAATGGATTCCCGCTTGCGCGGGAATGACGTGACTTTCGGGGGAGCCGAAGGCGGTCCTGAGTGCAACGAAGGAAGGATCTCCGCAGTTCGTTGAAAATTACAGCTGCCGAGATTCTTCGCTGCGCTCGGAATGACAACCCGTTTTACCGCAGCCCGGAAGGTCATAGACCTTTCAGAGCTTTTGCGGCGCCTGCGAGATCGGAGACGGCGAGCACGATATCCGCGTTCTTGGCGTTTTCCGTAACGCTGCCGTAGCCATAATCCACGTTGATGTTCGCAGCGCCGAGACGCGTTCCGACCTCCCCCAAAGTTCCGGCCTCGTTAGTAAGCGTCACGCACAAAACCTCCTCCTCCGTACAGCGGATGCCGAGGTTTCCCAAGACCTTTTTCGCCTTTGCAGGACTGCTGACGAGCAGGTGAAGGGGGCTCTCGCCGGTGATGCTCCAGGCGGAGAATGCGGTGATGTTGACCTTCGCTTTTCCCAGGGCTTCGGTGATTCGGCCGAGTTCTCCAGGCTTGCTTTCTAACCAAGCGGTGATCTGTTTTGCTTTGGGCATGATACAATCGCCTCCCTGAACTGTGACTGAGTGGTGATAAAATACTTCTTCCTGTTCAGCTTGTAAAGGAGCAATCGGATGGAGCGCCCCAAGGGGGTCTTATGGCGCGTCGTGTAGAAGATCTTCAGATTGTGGTGGTGGGCAGCACGAATTTCGACATGGTGGTCAAGTCAGAGCGGCTGCCTAAAGAAGGCGAGTCCTTGCTCGTGTCAAATCTCAGGTTTTTCCCGGGGGGCAAGGGCGCGAACCAGGCGGTGGCCGCGGCGCGGATGGGTGCCCGCACGTCGATGGTGGGCGCTGTGGGCACCGATATCATCGGCGACTTCCTGCTTCAGGGGCTGATGGCGGAGAAGATCGACACTACCTGGGTGCGGCGTGACTCCGCCCGGGCCACGGGCAGCGCCTTTATTATGCTTTTCCCCAACGGGAACAACTGCATTGCGGTTGACCCCGCGGCGAATTTCAGCTTGACCGCCGCCGACATCGAACGCGCCAAGGACGTCATCGAGCGCGCCGATGCGTTATTGACGGTACTCGAGATCCCCCTCGAGGCAGTCGAAGCAGCCTTGCGTCTGGCTCGGAAAGCTGGAAAATTGACGGTGCTCGATGCCGGTCCGCCTCGTTACTGCCCCGTGGAGATTCTAACCCTCGCGGATGTCGTCTCACCCAATGAAACGGAACTCGCGCAACTGACCGGGGAGGAAGTTCGGGGAAGAGTCTCGGCGCGCGAAGCGGCCGAAAAACTTCTTGCCATGGGTGTAAAAACGGTCGTTCTAAAGCTGGGCAGCGACGGCTCGATGCTGGTGACGGCAAAGAAGGCAAAACACTTTCCTGCCTGTAAGGTCGCCGCGATTGATCCCACGGCCGCGGGCGATGCATTTACCGCCGCTCTGGCGGTGGAACTGGCCGCCGGCTTTGACTTCGAATCTGCCATCCGCTTCGCCAATTGCGCCGGCGCTTTGGCAGCCAGTAAATTGGGCGCCCAACCTTCCCTGCCTATGCGTGCGGAGGTCGAGGCACTGATGGCACAAGGGAAAAAGGTATGAAATTCGTTCCCATGCTGCAATTGATGCAGCGGGCAGTGTCGGAAGGGTACGGTGTTCCATCGTTCTGTGTGTGGAACGCCGAAAGCATCGAAGTGGTGCTGCGCGTGGCGGCGGAACTTAAGGCGCCCGTGATTCTGATGAACGGCCCGGGAGAGTTCGATCTCCTTGCCCCGCGTGACTTGGGCGCAGTGGCGCACGCTTTGGCGGAACGCTTTGGTGTGACCGCGGCGCTGCACCTGGATCATGGCAATTCGATCGCCATGGTCGAAGACTGCCTTGCCGCAAAGTACACTTCGGTGATGCTGGATTATTCCACCCGGCCGTGGCAAGAGAATGTCGAAGCTCTGCGCCGCGTCGTAGCGCTCGCCCATCCCCAAGGCGTGACGGTGGAGGGCGAGTTGGGTGAGGTCGGCCGGGCCGATCAAGTCAGCGTGGAAGCCGGCAAGCGGTCCACCCTCACGGACCCCAATATGGCCGCCGAGTTTGTGAAAGAGACCGGCATTGACGCCCTGGCGGTTTCCATCGGCAATGCCCACGGCCTTTACACGAAGCTGCCGCAATTCGACTTCGAGCGCCTGGCAAAGCTCCATGAAGCCACCCGCATTCCACTCGTCCTGCACGGCGGCTCAGGAACGCCCGAGGCCGATCTGCGCCGCGCCATATCGCTGGGAATTGCCAAGGTGAATGTTGCGACGGAAGCCATCACCGCCCTGCGGCAATCGCTGCTCGAGCAGTGGGGTGCAGGAAAGAATCTCTGGGTCCCGATGGCGCAGGCGGTGGCAATGGAAGCCATGGCGAAGGTCGTTGCAAAATGGTTTCACCTGACGATGGCAGCGGGCCGGGCTTGATGGGATGACGAGCCCAGTGGCCTCTTCAGCATCCTGCCCGAAGGACCCAAAGGAGAAACGCTCATGACCAATCATAGCCTGCAAGCGGAGCTATTCGACGAATTGTGTGCCATGCCGTTACTGGACGTTCACACCCATCTTGTGGACGGGAAGTTGGGAGCGCGCGGCTTGCACGATGTGCTTCTCTATCACATGGGCGTGAGCGACCTCTATGCGGCGGGGTGCCCGAGTGGCGCGCGCCTGACGCAATTCCCCGGCTGGCCGTCGCAGCAAGAGGCACATGAACGCATCATCGAAGCCTTGCCGTACTTGAAACATGTGCGCAACACCAGCATCTCCTGGGGCATCCGGCTTATTCTCGGGGATCTGTACGGCTGGAACGAGCCGCTGAATGCGGAGAACTGGCAACGGTTGGACGCGCTGATCCGCGAGCGGGCCGACGACAAGGCATGGCAACGGGAAATCATGCGCCGGGCCAATATACAGCGCTATTGCGCGGAGTACGCGCGGCGCGAAAGCGGCCGCGACCGTGACATTCTTCAATACTCGCTCGAGTGGGCTTTCTTCACGCGCTCCCAATGGGGCGAGTTTGACACAGCGCTGTACGAACTTGAACGATGCTGGGGGAGGAAACCGGAGAGTCCCAGCCCCATCGGCGGAACGCGTCCCCCGACCGAACGGGTGATCAGGACCCTGGACGACGTGCACGCTGCGATCGATCACTACGTCGCGAACATCCCTTACGACGAGATTCTTTCCGTGGCTACGGGCATCTCGACGGATCTCGACTTGCGCGTCGTGAGCGACCACGAGATGACGGAGGCCCTGGCGCGTCGGGCGAACGCCGGTCCGCACGAACGCGATGTGTACGCGTCCTACGTGAACGAGGCTTATCTGAAGGCGCTGGAACCCCACGCGGACAAGATCGTGTTCCAGTTCAGCATTGCGGCTGAGCCGTTGCCCTTCGAGACGGGCAGCCGGCTTTCGCAGCGCACCATCGGGCAGGTGGCGGAGATGATCGCGCGCTACCCGAAGATTCGATTCCAGTGCCATCTGGCCAGCCGCCACGCCAATCAATCGATGTGCACGATGTGCCGCGAGTTGCCCAACTTTTCACTCTGCGGCATCTGGTGGCATAACTTCTTCCCCTCGATCATGCGGCAGGTGATGGAAGAGCGGTTGGACATGGTGCCGGCAAATAAACAGGTCGGGTTCTTTTCTGACGCGTACTGCCTGGAATGGACCTATGCCAAGGCGAAGATGATCCTCAACCAACTGTCCGTGGTCCTGGCCACGAAGATGGAGTACGGCCAGTACACGCACAACGACGCTCTGGCCGTAGCGCGGGCAATCCTCTACGATACTGCCTACGACCTCCTGGGTATGCGGCCGGCGGCCGCTCGGCAAAGCATTTAGGGGTGCCCCTTCTGGTTGTGTACGGGCCGCCACCACAGCCGCTCCTGTTCCCGTACCCTGCGGATGAACCCATGAAGCGAATTCACTGCGTCGGAGTGGTGGTGATGGACCTGCTAAACGGGCCCATCCAGCAGTATCCTGTGCCGCGCCTTCAGAGCCAGGTGACCGCGGAATGGATTCGCATGATGCCGGGAGGCGGCGCCGCGAACATGCCGTCGGCGATAGCGCGCATGGGACTGCCTGCCGGTTCCTTCGCCAAGGTGGGCGATGACATTAACGGCGAGTTCATTGTCCGGGAACTTTCTAAGTTAGGCGTTGACACGACGGGAATCCGCCCCGCGCCAGGCGAAGCCACTCCCTTCACCTTTGTGGGAGTGCGTGCCGACGGGGATCGCACGTTCATCCACACGCCAGGCGCTAACCTGAATTTCACACTCCGCGACCTGGATTTCGACCGGGTGTTGGCCACCGATTTTCTCCTCTATCATGATTTAAACGTCCTGCCGAAACTGGATGGCGAACCCGCGGCAAGCTTGTTGGCGGAGGCTCAGCGGCGAGGCGTCGTAACCTTTCTGGACGAGGATTTTGGTTATGGACCTAAGCTCCAGCCCCTCGCCGCCATGCTCCCTTACTGCGATTACGTGATTCCGAGCTTCGATGACTTGCTGGCAATCTATCCGGACGCTGCGCCGGAAGAGATGGCCGGCCAACTCCTGAAATCAGGCGCTCGCGCCGCGGTTTTGAAAATGGGACGGGAGGGCTGTCTGATCGCCCGGGGAAGCGACCGCATACGCGTTCCAGCCCTGCCTGCCAACATCGTTGATACAACGGGCGCGGGCGATTGTTGGGATGCAGGATTTATTGCGGGATTGGCCAGCGGTGAAGACGTCGTCACCGCGGCGCGCCTGGGAAACGCCTGCGCGGCATTCTGTATCGAGGCCGTGGGGGGATCAAGCGGAGTACCCCGTTACGAAGCAGTGCAGCGACGAGCCTCGCAGACGGCGAGGAGACTTTGAGATACCGGCTTTCCAGTCACGCCCGACAGGAAATGGAGCGCCGCGGAATCCCCGAGCCGTGGGTCGAAGCGGTTCTGGAGAATCGCGACCAGATCACGCCCGAAAGAGGAGCCTTGAAGGCTTATCAATCCAAGCGGGACATCGGTGGTAAAATGTATCTTGTGCGGGTCATTGTGGATGACGGTTCCGGGCAAGCTCGACGTAAGTCCGGCGCTGGTCGTGACCGCCTATAGGACAACAAAAATCGAGAAGTACTGGAACAAACCGTGAGAGTAACCTATGATCCCGAGGTGGACGTGTTGCGGATCGTGCTGAGCAATTCGCCCATCGAAGAGTCCGATGAAGATAAGCCCGGGGTGATCCTCGACTACGACAAGGAAGGCAACATCGTGGGCCTGGAAATCCTGGACGCCTCCAAACGAGTCTCCAATCCTCGCTCCGTCGAATACGCCGTGGCAGGTTAGCACGAGGCCGGGAGGCCAAACTTGCAAGGCAAGCCAAACAACAGTCGGCCCAGAAAGAGGTCGAGCTTGCCCGGACGGGCCAGAAGACTCGACCTCCACAGCAGCGATCGAACCGCACTCCACTGGCCTTCGTGCTGCCCTACGACTAGTGGGAGTTGATGTATGGCGACGAAAACCTTGCTTACCACGGAGCAATATGCTGCCCTCGAGGAGCCCGAAGGGGTGCGCTACGAATTAAGCGAGGGAGAATTAATTGTGACTCCCTCCGCCAGCCTTTTCCATAACGAGCTTCGCGACGAGCTGAATAGCCGTATGCGCGCGTTCGTCAAGAGTCACAACCTGGGCTCCGTGACGAGTGAAACTGACATGAAGCTGGTCGGGGAAGTCGTGCGCAGGCCCGATGTGGCTTTCATCCGAGCTCAACGTCTCCAGGATGTTGACCTCGATCAATCTCCGCTGCCTGTCTCCCCGGATTTGGTTGTGGAGATCGTCTCGAAGAACGACCGGGCTGATGACCTGCTGGTGAAGGTATCCCAGTACCTTGAAGCGGGCGCACAAGCTGTGTGGCTCATGTACCCCAACAAACGCCTCGCCTATCGCTATGTTCCCGGCAAGCCCGCGCCCGAAGCGCGCACAGCAGAAGCTGGCGGCAGATTTGAAGAGCCTGATTTACTTCCCGGGCTCTCACTCCCTCTCGCTGCGATATTCGGTTAAGCGTGGATTCTCGTTCTTCTGCGACACCGGGGATTTTCCTCGATCTCCCCTTGCATCCTCACACGAACTCGTATTGCCCCGGCACCGGCACGGGTGGCACGCTCATGGCGAGTTTATAGTCCAGGATCTTGGGCTGGAGGTCCTGCTTTGAGGCCATGATCATATCCCAGGTGATTTCCGTGCCAGAGTAAGCAGCTTCCCGGGCCATGATGCAGGTCATGGTGCTTTCGGCTACGGTCATCCCATCGTTGGTATAGGGAATGTCGCCGCGAATGCTCTTAACCAGGCGGACGTGCTCCTGGACGTAGGGGTCGAGGCCCGGCGTGCCCATGTCGAGGCCATCGGTCTGCCCCTTCGAGCCCACTATGGTGTTCCACACCTTGCGATACGAGCCTTTAGGATACTGCCGGCAGGCGCTATAGAGGTGAACGCCGTTGGGGTAAACGAAATCTGCCGTCAGGTGATCGTAAATATTCCCGTAAAGCTCTTCCCGCGGACGCCATGCTACGCCGCCGGACCCAACCACCTTCACCGGATGCGTGCCCATCACCCAGTTGCAAAAATCGATGGTGTGAATGTGCTGCTCCACCATCTGGTCCCCGCAAATCCAGACGAACGAATACCAGTCGCGATGCTGCCATTCCATGTCGCCCCAGGACGGGTCGCGATGGTCTACGTGCAAGACAGGTCCGCTGAGGTACGTTGCGCTGAGGCTCACGACATCGCCGATGGCGCCATCATGGATTTTCTGGACCGTCTCGATATAGTCCTTCTGCGAACGCCGCTGCGTCCCCGCGACTACCGTCAGCTTCGATTCCTCCGCTTTTTTCAAGGCGGCGATAAAGCGTCGCACTCCAGCCGGATCTGTCGCGATGGGCTTTTCGGTGAAGATATGCTTCCCAGCCTCCACCGCAGCCTCGAACTGCACGGGGCGATGGCCCGGGGGAGTGCACAGCAGCACCACATCAATGTCGGAGGCGAGGACCTTCTTATAGGCCTCAAAGCTGCTGAAGCAATGTTCGGGATCGACGCTGACTCGCTTGCGAATCGAATCCACGAGTTCCGCCAAGGGCTGGCCGCTGAATTGGGCTGCCCGCTTGGGGCTGACCTCCATGAGAAAATTGGGATCGCGCAAGTTGGTCAGAGACTTTTGGAGTTTGTCCTCGAAGATATCTCCCATGGCGACGAGTTCCACACTTGGGTCAGCGGTGAGGAGGTCTACGGCCGCCTCCGTGCCGCGTCCGCCGCAGCCGACCAAGCCCGCGCGCAGGCGCTCCTTTCCCGCGCCTCGCACCAGTTCGGGCTTGATCAAGGTGAATGCCGAGGCTGCCGCTCCGGCGCCTAACGACCGGCTGAGAAACGATCGACGAGTGTAAGTGGTGGCTTCATCTTGTTGCATGTCTTACCTCCGCAAGTCGAGAGTCGGAAGAGGTTGCTATGCCGAAATCGGCGTAAGCATTCAAGGCTGCGCTGCTTCGGAAGCGTGGAAAGCAACTACCTGCCAGCGCCCTTCACGGCGGATGTATAACTTGGTGAACCGCCAATCGTCGTCCACCGTTTTACCGTTCAGCGTGCGCGTTCGCTGCAGCCGGCCGGACACGATTGCGGCGTCGCCGTAAACGCGCACCTTGAGGTCAGAAGTCTGATAACGCTGGAATTTCATCCGTCCGGAGCGAGCGAATCCCAGAACATCCGACTTTGACATCACCGGCATCCTGGGCACGGTGACCTCAAGATCGTCGGCCCAAAGCTTTTCGAGAGCGCTCGCGTCTCCCTTTTCGTGAGCCTCGTTCCAGAGCGACTCGAGCCTCATCAGTACTTTGACCTCCGACGTATCCGGCTGTGGTTGGGACTGGAGTCCGATCATAAGAACGACTAGCGCGAGGCTCATGTTTCCCATAATTCCTGCCTTGTCCCCCGTCTGATGGGGTGAATCATGTCGGATTCTCGGCTTCTCAAACCCTCAACTTCCCATTACCTTCCGGATGTACTCCAAGTTCTTGCGCATATCCGCTTCGACCTGGTTCGGGTGCGCATCGGTCTCCAAGTTGGCATAGCCGGTAAATCCGATATCGCGAATTGCTTGCATAATGGGTGGAAACTGGATGCTGCCTTCGCCCAGGTAGTGCGGGTTATCCTTCAAATGGAATTGGCAAATCCGGTCTTTTCCAAGCCAGCGGATTTCCTTCACCACGTCAAAACCTGCCTTGGTGGAATTCCCCACGTCGTAATAGACCAGGACGTTCTTGGAGCGCGAGCGTTCCATGATTCGGACGTTGTCCTCGGCGGAGATAGTGTCCTCCAGCCCCAGCACCACACCCGCCTTTTCCGCATCCGGTCCGAGATCACGCAAGACATCGCCGACGTAGTCCATTTCGTCGCGGGTCTGCAGGGCTCGCTGGCCGAAGAAGGGAAGCAGAAGCACCTTCGAGTTCAGGGCCTTGGTTAAACGAATGGAATCCTGCACCCACTTTACGGCCAGCTTGTCGTTTTTCAGGCCGTTATCGTGCAGCCGGTCCACGCACGTGCCGTCGATCGGAATCTTGTACTGCCTGGACAGGTTGAGATAGCGCACCAGGATCTCCGGGTTGTCGAGCGGCATCTTGTCATCTACGATCTTTCGTCCAAACGACACTTGTACGCCGTCAAACCCGAGGCGGGCGGCCAGCGGCACCGCATCCGGATCGGCGCCCTTATCCAGGTTCCAGTCCGTCACACCAATCCGCAGCCTGGTTTCTTTGGCGAATGCAAAACGGGAGATGACGCTCACGCCAACCGCGGTACGAAGAAACTCACGACGGGTGAAGTCTAACATCGAAGACCTCCTGAAAATGGCGCTACGGACGAGGGTCACATCATACAACAACCCATTTAACTTCTCAAAACACCCTTAAACCCTCAAGACGGTCCGTCCGATAAGAGGATTTAGAACCTCGTGCCTGACGGGGAGAGGTGTGCAAGGAGCCGTATGAACTTATCATGGCGCTCGAGCAAGAAGGTTGAGCCGTTCAGGGGGATAGTAGATGACACCGCCCAGGAAAAGCGGGGGCAGGAGGCGCTGCGAGAAAGTGAGGCGCGTCTGCAAGTCATCTTCAGTTGTGTCCAGGCGGGTATCTTCATCATCGATCCGGAAACGCATCGGATTGTGGACGCCAACCCCGTGGCGCTCGAAACCATCGGTGTGGGCCGCGACCAGGTGATCGGCGCGGAGTGCCACAAGTTCATATGCCCTGCCGAAAAGGGGGCCTGCCCGGTGACGGACCTCCGGCAGACCGTGGACCATTCCGAACGCACCCTGCTGACGGCGAGCGGGGAGAAGCGGGGAGTTCTTAAAACGGTTGTTAGCGTGGTGCTGAACGGCCGAAAGCACCTTCTCGAAAGCTTCATGGACATAACGGATCGCAAGCGCGCAGAGCAGGAATTGCGGGACGCTAAGAAGGCTGCCGAATCCGCCAGCCGGGCCAAGAGCGAGTTTCTGGCCACGATCAGTCACGAGATCCGGACTCCCATGAACGGAATTATTGGCATGACCCAACTGGCTCTGGACTCGAGCCTCTCGCGCGAGCAGAGAGAGTGCCTGAACGCGGTTAAGGAATCGGCGGACGCCCTCCTGACCTTGATCAATGACCTGCTGGATTTTTCCAAGATCGAGGCGAAGAGACTTACGCTCGAACTCAACGAATTCGACCTGCAAGACGCGCTGAGCAACACCTTGCGGGCCCTCGCCCCGCGCGCTGACGAAAAAGGATTGGAGCTGACGTGGGAGGTCCCGCCCGACCTGCCGGCCCGTTTAATCGGGGATCCCGGACTGCTGCGACAGGTCGTTGTGAATCTGGTGGGGAACGCCATCAAATTCACAGAACGCGGGGGCGTGGACTTGCGAATCGAAACCGAGTCGCAGGGGGAAGATTCGATTGTCCTGCATTTCTGCGTCAATGATACGGGCGTCGGCGTGCCGCGGGAAAAGCAAGAGCGGATTTTTGAGGGCTTCATGCAGGCAGATAGTTCGACCACGAGGAAATACGGGGGGACCGGCCTGGGCTTGGCTATCTCAGCCCGGTTGGTCGAGTTGATGGGTGGCCGGATTTGGCTGGAGAGCGAAGTGAACCAGGGAAGCCGATTCCATTTCACCGTGAACTTCGGTTTGCTGAAAGGGCCGCGGCCACAACCTGCTCCCTTGATGAAAGTAAACCTCCGTGACACGTCGGTTCTGATCATCGACGATAACGCGGCGAGCCGGCGGAATCTGGCGGAGATGCTCAAGGGTTGGTCCATGCGGCCCAGGTTGGCGGAGAGTGGGCAGGAAGGTCTGGCCGCGCTGCGGCAGGCAAAGGAGATGGGCGAGCCTTTTCCATTAATCGTGCTGGACGCCAACATACCGAGAATGGACGGCTTCACGGTAGTCGAGAAGCTCAAGGAAGACCCATCTTTAGCCGAAAGTGCGATCATGGTGTTGACCTCAGTGGGAGAGCGCGGCGATGCCTCGCGCTGCAGGGAGTTGGGCGTCTCCGCGTACCTGGTGAAACCGATTCGGCGGACGGAATTCCTGGAGGCGATGCTGCAGGTGCTCGGCCAGCCCGCTCAGACCGGCGAGCGCCCGGACCTTGTGACCCGCCACACGATTCGAGAAGGGCGCCGCAAGCTGCGCATCCTGGTGGTGGAAGATAACGCGATTAACCGGGAACTGGTGACTCGTCTGCTCCAGAAACACGAACACACGATCATCGCCGTGACCACCGGCCAGGAAGCTGTTGACCTGTTGGAGAAGGACCCGGCGCGCTGCGACATGATCCTCATGGATGTGGAGATGCCGGTGATGGATGGCCTTCAGGCTACGGCGCTCATCCGCAAGAGAGAGACGATCAGCGGCAAGCATATTCCCATCATTGCCTTGACCGCCTACGCGATGAAAGGCGATCGTGAGCGGTGCCTGGCGGCAGGCATGGACAGCTACTTGTCGAAGCCCATTCGATATCAAGATCTACTGGAAACCATCCAACGACTGGTCAGCGGGATGCCCGACATTCCTGCCCCCGCGCCTTCCGAGAACCCCCCCACAGAGGTTCTGGATGAAGCGTTGTTGATGTCGCGCGTGGATAACGACCTGCAATTACTGCAAGACCTCGTTGATCTGTATCTCGGCGACTACCCGCGCCTGCTGGATGAAATCCGGGCCGCGCTGGGAAGGAAAGATTCCCGGGCCCTGCAAAGAGGCGCGCATAGCCTGAAAGGCTGCACCAGTAACCTCGCCGCCAAACTAGCCTCCGAAGCCGCCTTCCAGCTCGAAGGACTCGCGCACGCTGGCGACTGGGCGGAGGCGGGTAATGCGCTCGAGAGCCTGGAGCGAGAGTTGGCGCGGCTGAAGCCGGCTCTGCTTGCGGTGCGGGCGGACACGGAGAAGAAGCCGCGGCCGACGAAGAGCGAATCTCCGCAGTGAGAGCGTGTCTCCGACCGAGCTTGAGGATACTATTCGCATTTAGTCAACCGGCAGGCTGGCGGACTGGAGGGCGAGTCGCAAGTCACTTTCGTCAAGGAAGCCGACGTGATCTTCAGTCACAACCCCGTCGGGATTGATAAAAACCAGCGTGGGAATAGCCAGGCTCCCGTAAAGCCCGCGCAGAGTCCGTTTCGAGTCCAACAAGATCGGGAGCCTGAGCCGATTCTCCTCCAGGTAGTGCCTTACGGTGGCTTGGTCTTCTCCCGTCACACCAAATAGCACAAGCCCACGATCCTTATATTTCGCATCGATCCCAGCAACGATGGGTTGTTCCAGGCGGCATGTCCCGCACCAGGTAGCCCAGAAGTAGAGCAGGACCACCTTGCCCCGGAAATCGCCGGGACTAACAGCTTGCCCGTCGAGGGTGGACGCAGTGAAGTCCGGCGCCGGATTCCCTGTGAGCCGGGCGCGAATCCCGGGCAGGTCAAGCTGGCTCACCTTGGCCATACCTGCCGGAGGCCTGAACTTGAAGAGGTCGGCTTTCAAGGGCCCGCCGATCACAAAGTCCGCCAACTCAACCCTGAATATAACGGCGTTTTTCCCGCTCCTCGCCATGCGGAGGGTCTGATCGTGCCGAACGACAATGAATCGGCGCTTGTCAACCCAGAGTTTGTGCGTACCTGAATCGAGCGCGATTACGAAGCAGTCGATCCTTTGGTCACCCACTTTGATCCGCTCGCTTCGCCGGAGACGCGCCTCGGGGTCGTAATGGTCGATGCCGATGTATTGGCCGATCAAGCGGTAATGGATCTGTCGGAAGAGATCAGCGGAGCTGCGAGCGGTGTTGATGCTGAGATGGCGGCCCTCGCGCCCAAAACGGACGGTGTCAACCGGTTTTCCGACCAACTGCCATTCCTGGTCGTCAAAAGCACTGTCCTCCGGATGTTCCTCCCAGTCCACGGCCGCGCGCTCTTGCGTATATTTCCGAAGCGCCGAGTCGTAAACCCAGGTGTTTTCTCCGTTGCTCACTATGAGCAGGGTTCCCCGGTCGTCCTGGCGGTAGGCGCGCACTTTGCCGCCCGCGTCGGCGGCGAGCGAGGTGTTGGCCTGCCCAAGCCCCAGGTTTCCCAGTCCGCGGACCGACTCGACTTCTCTTTCGATCGCGTCGAGCTGATACGTCCGCAGGCCCCGGTAAGTACGGCTCACCGCGGCCAGCACCTGGAGGGCCGATACCTGTGCCGAGGCTTCTTGCACCAGGGCCGTCAAAGCGAGCAACGTAACCAGAACCGATCGCGCTGCCATACCCTTGTTCCTTGCTCGGGCTACCGCTACCTGCTACTTTGTGTTGATTATGCCCCGGCACCCGGGGGCGCCGCAGATGCAGCGCATGGTCTCATCGGTGTCGTCGTAGTTGTAGTCGACGGTTAGCTCTTCGCCCTTGCCAATCCTGCGCAGGCTCATATAGATAATGTGCCCCTTAAAAATGCGGGTGACTAAGTTGGGCGCGCAGGAGTGGTTGACCAACTCAGCGCCTGAGCCATTGACGGCGCCGTCGAGCATCCAGAGCTTGTCGAGAACGAAGAGATAAGGAGTATGGCGGCGCTTCCGGGCCTCCTTCATGCTGATCTTTTCCCCCCTGTACTCGATTACCTTGCGGTTGGGCGGGATATCCTGGTCTGCGTAGACGCCTCGGCCGTGGATTTTCGACTGGCCGACGCGCAAGCGGAAACAACAGAATCGCGGGTCGATCTTTGCTGTGCGCGACAGGACCATAGGCCGGACTTTCCCAGGCATTCTGGGAGATGCGGATTACTCCCCGCGCAAATCTTACCACAGGGCGGCGGCGCCGCAATCAAAACGTAGCACGGCCACGCGCACGGGCAGTGCCTGTCCTGAGCGCAGCGAAGGAATGCCCGGGCCACAAGTCGCAGAATCTTCGCGGTGCAAGGACTCTTGCAGGGCTGGAATCCGGACACGGGATGCGCTAATGTGGGATTACGATGCTCACGGACCGTCAACCGCGCAAGGCGACGCTGCGGGCACAGTTCCTTGCCAGCGACAATCTCTGCGACCTCGAACTACCGCCGGACGGTCGCTTGCGTGGGCAGGCAAGTGCTCTCGATCTGGCCATGAAAAGCGGCCAAAGCGCGCCGGTGCTGGAAGTCTGCGCGGAGTTCCTGCGCGTGGCGGCTGAATTCTACGGCGTGTCCCAACCGCAGGTGCGAGTGCTGGCGGCCCGCCCGGTTCGCGCCTATGAGGGCGGGGCGTCGGAGCTTTTTGGAGACTACGACCTTCGAAAACAGGAAATCCGCGTGTGGATGCGGACTGCCCTGCGCAAGCAAGTGACTTCGCTGGGGACATTTCTGAGCACGCTTTGCCACGAGTTCTGCCACCATCTCGACGTTCAGCGCCTGGGATTTGGAGACACGCCCCACACGCGCGGCTTCTATGCCCGCACGGCAGTCCTTTATCACCACGCGCGCGGAACTCCCATGAAGCAGCTTGTCTGGATGCCGCTGCGGGGCGGGCGGTGGCGAATCGATTGGGCTCGCACGAATCGAGGTGACTATGGAGTACGTTAGTCTTGGCAAGACGGGGCTGCGCGTGTCGCGGATCTGCCTCGGCTGTATGAGCTACGGAGCGCCGGCCGCGGGCGAACTGAAAGCCGGCAGGCACGCCTGGGTTCTCAACGAGGAAGAGAGCCAACCCTACTTCCGGCAGGCGCTCGATCTGGGCATCAACTTCTTCGACACCGCCAATGTGTATTCGGGCGGCGTGAGCGAAAAGGTCCTGGGGCGGTTCCTGAAGGCTCATACTCTGCGGGACACGATCGTCGTCGCGACGAAGGTCTACGGAGTTATGCGCGAGGAACCCAACGGGCGCGGCCTGTCGCGCAAGGCCATCCTTTACGAACTCGAGCAAAGCCTGCGGCGCCTCGAGACCGACTACATCGATCTCTACCAGATTCACCGCTGGGACTACGAAACGCCCATCGAGGAAACACTGGAGGCGCTGCACGACGCGGTGAAGTCCGGCAAAGTGCGCTATATCGGCGCGTCCTCCATGTTCGCGTGGCAGTTCACCAAGGCGCTCTATCTCGCCGACCTGCACGGGTGGACCCATTTCGTTTCGATGCAGAACCATTACAACCTGCTCTACCGTGAAGAGGAGCGTGAGATGCTGCCCCTTTGCCGGGCCGAGGGCATCGGGATAATTCCCTGGAGCCCGCTGGCTCGCGGCCGCCTGGCGCGCCCCTGGCATGTGGAAAAGACCAAGCGCTTCGAGACCGACGGATTTGGCAAGAGCCTGTATGCGAAAACGGAAGCAATGGATCGCCCGGTTGTGGATCGATTAACTCAGATGGCGGTGGAGCGGGGTGTTTCACACGCCACACTGGCGCTGGCGTGGATGCTCAGTAAGCCGGGGATCACCGCGCCCATTGTCGGCGCCACACAGCCGAACCACCTGACGGAGGCCGTGGCAGCGCTCTCGCTGCGCCTTACGCCGCAGGAGATTGCGGCGCTCGAGGAACCGTACGTTCCGCACCTGGTGGCGGGATTCAATTGAGATTTCCCCGGCGTCGGTCGGTCGATGGCACCCAATCCCAGAGGCCGTGTAGCCGACTTTTTGTCACTTTCAGGCCTTCGCCTTTCAGACCTGAAGCCTGACTTCGTTTTCACAAATTGCGCTGTTTTTGCTCGTTTCAGGCTCTAATTTGGGCTAAATTGCGCCCAAAACCCGCATAATTTGCACCACTCAAAAAAGTGATGTCCTTTATTTTCAAGTACTTCTTAGCTTCGTTCCCACTATTTTTCATTTTTTGTAGTTCTCTACATTCCCCCATAGCCGGGGCCCTTCCGCTTTCCCTTGCGCCCAGCGCTTGCCTGCGACAATGTGTCCCGAACGACCCCATGTAAGTAGGCTATCACAGGCCGATGAGGTTGTCAAGCAGAAAATGCAAAAAAACAGAGACTTCCCCGGGGTTTCCTGTCCTGCCCGGCCAGACCACGCCAGGAGGGGTGACTGTGGTGAGATGTCGTTTTGCGGCCCGCCCGTAGCCCGGGAATTACAGCTTGCCCCTGCCACCGAACGCCGGTTGTTCCCCCAGAGGTCACATCTACGGTTTTCCGACATAACCGGCCAATCACGATGCCCGCTTGGGACTTAACTCCAGCGAAATGTTGAGGTTATAAGCGCGTGCACAGATTGGACCAGTTATGTCGAAATTAACCGGCCAAACTGCTTGATTTTAAAACGCTTGACGCGATGGGTTCAGACTTGCCGATTCCAACGCCGCCTCGTGATGCACCAGGGAGAACATTCCCCTCGCATGCGGGTCCGCGTCGAATCACACCCATCTCCAATCGTGCAACCACTGGTAATTGGCGGGCAGGTTGTTCCACATTTGCGCGGTCAGATCCTGGTAGTGCGCGGCTTCGGCGGTTTCAAATTCC
>Ga0326727_10003270_pt1 | contig 52457 bp, 56 predicted proteins | sample MB2enrmetagenome_FD_207643 | JGI IMG/M metagenome (GOLD analysis project Ga0326727, IMG submission 207643) | Lab enriched peat soil microbial communities from McLean, Ithaca, NY, United States - MB29MY | ecosystem: Environmental > Terrestrial > Soil > Wetlands > Peat | place: USA: New York...
AGCCGCTGACCCAGCCGTAATAATGCAGGTCCCAAATCACATTGGTCATGCCGGCGTAGGCGGATGCGGTGTATCCGACGTTGGTCCGGCCCGGCCCCCAGGAGTTGGCTTCCAGCATGATAGGGGCGTTGTTTCCGGCCGCCCTGATCGTGTTGTAGGTCGTCTGCTGCCACGCCGAGAGCGCGGCCGGATCGGTTTGACCCGAGCTATTGACCTCGGAAGGCTCGTTGTTCGTGCCGAACCAGACGTAGGGATTGGTCTTGAAGGCAGCGGCAACCGAGGAATACCAGGCCTGTTCTTGCGCCAGCGTCGAACCGGCGAAAATCGTCCCCTGGCCGCCGCCCGCGTTGCCGGCGCCGTTGTCGTGGTTCTCCAACTCGACCACCATGCCATGCGAGGTGAGGTCGTTGACGTAGGCGGTCAGCGAGGCCGGGCTGTCGTAATTATAGATCGCCAACCGGACGAAGTTGGTCCCGGGGAAGCTGGCCTGAATCTGCGCGGCGGAGGGGTTTCCGTTGCCATACATGACATCGATACCGCGGGCCACGAACGGTTGGCCGTTCGGACTGTAAATCTGCCCGCCGAGCGTGCCGAAGCCGCCCGCCGATGCGGCATAGTTCGGGACCGCGTTGCTGCATCCCGACGCCGTCGAGGTCGCGGCGGCCGGTGTTGCGGCAGCCGGTGTCGGCCCCCGGGCGGACAAGGGGACGATGAGCATGGCTGATGCCAAGAGGATATTACGCATAGACGCGCTCCTTCGCGGTTTGGCCGTAATTGACGCCTTTGTCGGCGAGGAAGTGCCTCAGCCAGCCGTCGCCGTGCCGGGCGATGGCATCATTTACGGCAAGCACGTCCGACTCGCCTGTCGCGCCGGCGATGGCGAGTTCGAGGTCGCCAAGCCCGAGCGATATCATCCGGCATCCGTCCGGCCCGGTGATGTAGTATTCGCGCTTGGACACCGCAGCCTGTATTTGGCCGATCTGGCGGTCATTCAGCCCGAGAGCGCGATACAGTTCGGCCGAACTCGGCTGCGACGCCGCGGGGTTCGGCAGGAATATCTTGCGCTGGCAGGACTCGTTGAGCAACGCCAGGAGTGACGTTTTGACAACATCGGCCAGCGATTGCGTGTCCATCACAACCCCGCAATTCTTTGACCGCAACGTCCGGAGCCACTTCGCCAGACGGTCCGACCACATCGGGTGGCCGAGCGCCTGCCATGCCTCGGCAATGAACAGCAGCGCCGGATCGCCATTCAACGACCGCTCAAACCGGCGAAACTGATAGAGCAACACCGGCAGCGCGGTCACGTCGCCGAGGTTCAGCAAGTCCTGGCACTCGTAGACCGAGAAGTCGCAATCGGTGCCGATCATGTCGGTCTTGCCGTCCAAAAAGCGGCCGGCCGTGCCCTTTACGGAGTAGAAGTCGAAAACGCGCCGGGCGTCGATGTCCTGCAAGGCGCTTATGAAGTTGGTCACCGACCGATGTTTCGACTGCGCAAGGCCGCGGATCGCATCGATGATGGCGATGCTCAACCTTGAGTCCGGCTTCTTCCCCTCCTTCAACTCGTAAAGGACAGCGGCATAATCCGCCGCCCACTCGATATCGTTCTCCGTCTCCAGCACGCCGAACGGGCAGAACATGCCCTCGGCATGATCGCCGCTCGCCAGGTCAAAATGCTGACCGCCGCACGCCAGTGCGGTAGCTCGCATGCCGCGCTTGTAATCGAACGCGGTGATCCGCATGCCGGGATAGCGCCGCGCCTGCATGGCGAGGATGTTGGTCAGGCTGGACTTGCCGCAGCCGGTCGGGCCGAAAATGAAGGTGTGCGGAAGGTCGGAGCGCGGGCCGATGTGCAGGTTCAGCCGGAACGGGATCGCGCCGTCCGTCACGGCCCACAGCAGGGCCGGCGAGCCGGGCGGATACATCGGGCAGGGCGCCTCGGCGTCGCCCGTCCAAACGCCCGACAACGGCATCAGGTCGCTCGCCGTGCGGGTGTGGATCGGCGGGCGGCGCACATTGCTTTGGCTCTCGCCCGGCAGCGAACCGAGCCAAGCCTCGGTCGTGTTGGTTTCTTCTATCCGCGCGCCGAAATCGCAGCCGTTGATGACTTTCGCGATGTCGTCGCACCATTCCCGCAGCACCGCCGGATCGGGATGCCGAACGATCACGGTGGCGCTGTAGTAGCCGAATTTAATCTCGCCGCTCTTGGCCCACGACAGCGCCGTGTTGGCTTCCGCCTTCATGGCCAGGGCGTGCTCGTTGACCGGGCCGTCAGCGCCGCCGAGCAGCTTCTGGCCGACACCGCGAACTTGTTGTCCCCACTTGTCGCGGTAGCGCCCGATTTCCTTCTGCGCCTGCACCGGGTCCATGTAGACCATGCGTTGCGTGAAACGGTACGGCAGCGCCAGCGTGTTCAACGCAGAGATGACGTTCGGCTGGCTTTCGGCCGGGAAGCCGTCGATCGCCACCACGCCGATAAAGTCGCCGCCGATGACGGGATTTTCCCCGATATGCGCGTCCTGGCCGGTGATCAGGTGGTCGAGATAGGCGCCCGAGCGCGGCAGCCTGACGCCGCGCACCCGGCCGGTGGCGCAGTAGTCGAGATAGTTGACCAGTTCGTCCTGCCGGCTTGGCTGACCGGCACCGTCGGTGACAGTGAAGCCCTGCATCCGGCGCAGCCCGAGCATCCCGGAGACCCGGTTTTCAAACTCCCGGAGCACCTTGTTGAAGCCGTCGATGACCTGTTGCTGCGTCGCCCGGCGCTTGCCGCCGCCGTCGGTGAAAAACAGGTGCCCGAGCTTGGACACCTGATGACGCGGCGGCAGGTAGGCGACGAGGAATGCCCGGTCATTTTCGAAGTGCGCGCCGGACGCTTCGAAACGCAGCCGGCGGCCGTCATCGACGGCTCGCGAGAACGCATCGGGAAAGTGCGACGCCGAGGCCGGCGGATAGCGCCCGGCCGGGAACGACACCACGTCCGCCCAACTGGACCAGCCGGAGCCGAACACGGTCAGCGCCGCGTTGACGTGATCCGACAGCACCTCCGCCTCTACCGCGGTGCGGCTGTCGTTGTCCGGCGGCCGGAAGTAATAGCCTGCGACGAGGTGGCCATACTTCGTGAACACCAGGCCGCTGTCGCCGAGTTGCCCCCATGGCAGCAAATCGGCGAAGCTCTCAGCCTTGCGTCCCATCAGCGCCTCCCCTTGAACGGGACGCCGGTGCGCGCCGAGGCCGGCGGATAGCGCCCGGCCGGGAACGCCACCACGTCCGTCCAACTGGACCAGCCGGAGCCGAACACGGTCGTCGCGACGCTGACGTGATCCGACAGCACCTCCGCCTCTTCCGCGGTGCGGCTGTCGTTGTCCGGCGGGCGGAAGCAATAGCCGGCGACGAGGTCGCCCTGCTTCGTGGACACCAGTCCGCTGTCGCAGAGTTGTCCCCATGGCAGCAGATCGGCGAAGCTGGCAGCCTTGCGTCCCATCAGCGCCTCCCCTTGAACGGGACAGCGGTGCGCGCCGAATAGAATCTCCTGAAGCCGTAGTACCGCTGCGCGACTTCGAACATCAGCGGATCACGCTTGGCCATGGAACGGATGACGGGAAGCCCCACCATCATGAGGAATGCGGTGACCGAGGCGATGATCAGCGGCCCGGGCCGCAGCGGCTGCGTCAGGTCGAAGGAGAACCATGCGACGACGCCCGAAAGCAGGGCGCCGCCGCAGACCAGCGCCGCCGGCACCCGCTCGCCGCCGGCGACCAGGAGCGGCTGCGTCAGGCTCTTGAATGTCGGCGTGCCGGCCATCAGACGATGGCCCCGGTGACGCCCATGGTGGTCAGCATGGTCACGGCCGAGCCGATGATGGCGCACCCGATGGCGACGCGGACGATCGTGAGCAGGATGCCGTCGAACGCCGAGGCGAAGATGTAGGTTGCGACACCCGCGACGATGGCGACGACACAGATGATCGCGGCGATTTCCCCGGTGATGCTGGTCTTGAATGTGCCGAGGAAGCCGCTGTAGGGCATGCCGCCCCCGGCGGCGGCGGCGGCATAAGCGAAGTTCGGGACAACGGCGGCGGCCGATGCCGCCAGCGCCAGAAGTTTCGTGCGGCTGGACATAGGGTTCAGGTCTCCGATTGAAGTTTATAGGCGTCGCCGTCGTGCCCGAGCACGGACACGATCTGCGTGACGCGGCGGATGCCCTGAGTGCGGTCGATGCAGATTATTACGTTGACCGTGCGGGCAATCAGCCGGTGCATCGGGTTGCTGGTCACTTGCATCAGCATGTCTTCGACCCGTTCAAGCGCAGCTTCCGGCTTGGCGGTGTTTGAGTGGATTGTTGCTAGTCCGCCTTCGTGCCCGGTCCCCCATGCAGTCAGGATGTCGAGCATTTCCGGGCCTCGGCGGGCCTCGCCGATGATGATGCGGTCGGGAAAAGAACGCATTGCGATCTTGATAAGGTCCGGGATGCTCACGCCCGCCGACGTGCGCATGAACGTCTGATCTGCCGCCGCGCATTTGAGCTCGACCGTATCCTCTACGCCGAAGATGCGGTGATGCGGATGGATCTTGACAATCGTATCCAGCAACGAGTTGACGAGCGTCGTCTTGCCGGCACCGGTTCCGCCGACAACAAGCATATTGAGGCGCCGGGCGATGGCGTCTTCGGCGATTGCCTTCTGCCGCGCCGTCATCTGGCCGGCGTCCACATAGGACTGGAGCGGAAAGACCGCCGAGGCGTGCTTGCGGATCGCGAAGAACGGCCCGGGCACGATGGGCGGGATGCAGCCCTGGAAGCGCGCGCCATCGGTAATCAGATGGCCTTGCACGCTTGGCGTGGCCTCGGTCGCTTCGATGTTCATGCTGCTGGCGACGGCGCCGATCAGCCGCATGGCCTGTTCCGCCGACATGAAGCCGATCGCTTCGCGCTCGCGGCCCAGGCGGGACACCCACAGCCGCCCGTGCGGCTCCACGGGCAACGGCGGGTTGAGAATGATATCGGTCACGTCAGGCTCGGCCATCAGGCCGCGCACGGTTTCGCCCATCACATCGAGAAGGTTGTCGCGGACGCGATCGAGCGCGACCTGATGCCGGCTGATCATGGTGCGGCCCCCCGCGCGGCTTCCGTCGTGTGTGCCACCTCGCCGGGCGGTGGCAGAGACGGCTTGGGTGGCTCCGGGAACTGCGCCGTAGGCAGGGGCGGCGTGGCCACGTCGGGTTCGCCCGTGACCAGCACAAACGTCCGCTCCGGATTGCGGTCGAGGGATTCGGGGTTTGTCTCGGGTGCCGCCCGCGCCGGGGCGGCCAGTAGCAGTGCCGTAAGACCGGTGACGGCCAGCGTCTTTCGCTTGCCGTAAGACCGGAACCGACGGTCGGCCGCCTCGCGCGGAACGGTGCCGTCCACGGCTTTGGAAAGCCATTGCGCAGCGGCCTCGCGGCTCGGCCATCGCCGGATGTCGGCGGGTGCGGTCTCCGATCCCGTCGTGCGTGCGATCCAGACACATCTTTCCGGGCAGTTACGAACGTAACCGAGCAACCGGGTCTGCGGCGCGTCGTCTTGATAGACGGCATACGTCCAGGCCGCGTGGCGCAGTTCCACAAACCGAAACGCCGGGGCAGGCGGGTCGGGGATGCGGAACGGGTTGCCCTGCTCGACCACGGCATAAAGCTGATGCGCGGCGCTCATAGCGGCCCACGACGATGTCGACCACCGAGGTGGCATCGGTTGGCGGCGAAGTCGCCGTCGCGCGGTTGCTGGCGCTCATGACCAAAACGAGTATGAATCGGTTGGTGTAAGGACAAACGTCCTCCTATACGAAACCCGTTGGCGGATTTCATTGCGATACCCCTCTATTTAATTTACTTATTTACTGCTTAGCCGGAATATACTGTTCTAGTCACCGTCTCCAAAATGGAACCGTTGGTCTCAGAAATAACACGTATCGACAGATGTCATGGCAGCGCAGCAGGGATCGTTCGAATGACGCTATTCCGTTGCGATCCCCCCGAGGTCCGGCAGGTAGGCACACCCCCGAAGAACTATCAATAGGTAAGAAAGCGTTGGCCTCGGAAAAAATTTCGATGGAAAGTAGGCCATCGGGACCGTAACAACATGTCGTTGATCCAGACTTCATGCCCCGCTGTTTTGCCGATGTAGAAACGGAAACCTGTTGGCGGTGCCGCCACCGACTTGCGCTGATAACGTGCGGTCGCGCTCAGGGATCGACCGCACGGCGCGGCGTCAGGCGTTTCGCTGCAATCGTCGAGCGGTGTGCGCGGAGGTCGCCTCGCTCCACAATCCCGGCTGGTGCGCGGGTGCGTCGGCCGCTGCAGCGATGGCCTCGCTCAGCAAATCGCGCAGCCGGGAAGCAGTCTCCAACGGCAAGTTCGCCAGCGCGTGGTGTGTGCGCAGGATACCGCCTGAGTCATAGTTTCGCGTTTGCAGATCGATAAGGACGCGAGAACCGGTGGCAACGATCCGGGCGTCGCCGAACGTTCCGGATACCGAGAATAGACGCGACGTGTTAGCAGGGTATGGCTGCGGCATGGCTTGTCTCCATGTTGCGGTCAGGCCGGGCGCGATGTTCAAGCATCTCGTTCGGCCGCTCCCCGGGGTGCTGCCCGGTCAATTCCTCAAACACCGCTTTCTGTTTGGACAGCGCGCTTGCGTCGGGGCCTTACGCGATTTACCGTGTCAGACTATATCGCGCAGTTCGAGTTCGTCAAGCGGAAATTTGGCAGTTGGGTGCAGCTAGTCCTCTTCGAGGAATGACGCCGGGGTCACGCCTGGGAATGCGTAGCTCAGTCTCACGAGCAGATCGCTCGTGGGCGATCTAATGCCGCGTTCCAGTTCGCTCAGATAGCTGGAGGTGATGTTCGTTTTTGTTTCGAGCGCCCGGAGCGACAGGTGCGCTGCGGTCCTGAGTTTTTTGATCCGCGCACCGATGCGGCGACGCATGATCTCCTGCTGGCGCAACAGTCGCTTTTCATCCGCCTCAGACGGCGGCTTCTCCAGCAGTACGCGTCTTGCCGCGGCGGCCATGTCTGTGGTCTGCGTCCTCATCAAAACCGCGAATCCTTACAGGATCGACTCGCAGTCGCGCAATGGCAGTCGGACAACGCCCTTTCTGAGCCGCCTTGCCTTCGCCCGCACCATTGCCGGCTGAACCCCGCTGCCGGCGGCGCTGCGCCCGGCGGCGGGTCCGCCCCGACCGGGCTTGCTAGCTTCGCGTCCCGCTCTCGGCCGACCGCCGGATATGTGGCGGGTGGCTCGAACGTATCGCCGGGCAGGTCTCCCACCACACGGGCGTACGAAGCGCCGGAACAGGCCGGCCAGTGGCTTCCGGCTACCGGGCAAACACGATCGGGCTGACAGACGGCGTCGTCGAGGCGTTCGAGCCTCTACGCGCCGGTCAGGTCGCCGAAGCTTTGCCCGCGATTGTTGTCGCGGCTCCGGCCGGCTTGTCGCCAGCCGGGGCAGGGGCCTTCTCCCGTACCGCAGCGATGGGACTACCCTCGTGGTTGGACCCGCGGGGCACCGGCACCAATTCGATGGCCCAGTCCGCCGGAGCGCCATGGTTGTGTTCGCGATGCCCCGCGCAGAGATAGACCGGCGCGGGCGGTCGGTGGCACCGCTTGCACCGAAATCGGGGGAGGATTTCTGCAAAGGTTCTGTCGCCGCGCTTCGTGGCCAACAGGCGCAGCGGAAGGATTGTTGTGCCCTGGCAGCAGTGAATCTCAAGGCTGCAATCAGGCCAGTCGGACAGTCGGTGGGCGAGGCGGAAAGGCGGCGGGTGCATGGCCGCAGACTATCGATAGAACATAAAGCGAACAAGAACGAAAAGGGTGAAACGGCCCGCGCCAGATCGGTCAGGTCGCCAGCAGGATCTTGTCGACCTCCAGCACCGCCTTCGCCGCCCAGCCTGCGGCCCCCGGCGGCACATCCGGACGAAATCTCTCGTAGAGCCTGAACCCGATCCGGTTGAGTTCGGCCGCCTCATACCGCGCGGCCAGCATGGCCATCGCCGTCCTGACCTCGGCCAGGCGGGCCCCGAACGCCTTGATGAGGTAGCGCTCGACCGCGGCGGGATCTTCAGGCTGGTCACCGTCGGCGGCGCGCAACTCGCCGTTTTCGTCGGGCAGCAGCCGGATGGTTTTTCCGAGCAGAAACGCCGGCGCCGTCACATGGATCTCGGCCAGCCGAGGCGTTTCGGCGTCACGGTCGGCCGTGCGCGCTTCCCGCCCGATGTTTCGTGCCTTGACCCGCGCCGCGGAGCCGGCAACCGCCCGGCCCAAGGTCAGAGCGGTGTCCGGCTGATGGCCAAGGCGCTCGGCAACGACCGCCGCCCATAAAGTGAGGACAGGGGCTCGGTTCACCAGGATCGAGGACATGCCTTCAGCCCTTTCCGCTTTCCGTTATCCTCGGTCCCACTGGATCGCGAGACTCTATGGCTATGAGACGCGGAAACTCGATCTGGATAGTTGGCCTTGAGTCCGGACACCGTGCTGATGCGATCGTTGAAGCAGTCCGCACGGCCGTCCAGCGTATCGACGGCGCCGATTGGATCGACGTTGAGGTGGGCTGCTTTCCGCCAGACTGCCCGGGTTGGGTCACGCTCTATCCGCGTGGCAGCAGCGGTGCCATGCCGGACACGCCGCCATGGCACGCCCTCCACCACCAGGTTGAAGAGACGGCCAAAGCAGCACTGGCTGCGGCGGCCGTGCCGGTTTAGGCACCGCCGGTCAGCCCCAGGATACAGTGCCAGCAAGAGCGGTTCCTCTCACCGGCACAGTCAGGTAGATGGAGCGGCGCGCAGAGATGAACGACCCCGACGCGCAACAAATGAATCGCTCCAGTAGCCGAGTTCGCGCACAGCGAACAAGATCCGCCGCGTCACAAGCCGGACACTGAACCAAGGCTTGTAGCTGACACGAACCGGTTTGCAGGGTAGCCGCTCATACGGTGGCCGATGCTGCCACGAGGAAATGGGCAATGGCAGAATCCGCCGGATTGTTGACCGCGGTTGTGTTGGCTTTCGCGTTCAACGTCAAGTCCTGCGGTCCGGCCGTGGCATGGGGTGACGAAGGGCATGAGGTCATTGCTCTGATCGCACAGGCGCGTCTCGATCCCGCTGTCCGCAAGGCGGTTGGCGCCCTGCTGGCGGCTGACCCGGATCCGCTCACGGCACACACTATCGCCGCCGCAGCGACCTGGGCCGACAAGCTGCGGGAGTCGGGCGATGCACGGCAGCGAACGCGGCAGTGGCACTTCGTCGATATCGAAATCAGCGCACCGGACCTCGATCATGCCTGTTTCGGCGATCCGCCGGTGCCGATCAACGTGCCGGCCTCCAACGGTCCCGCGCAGGATTGCGTTGTCGACAAGGTTCAGGAATTTATGGCGGAACTGGCAAATCCGGCGACCGGCTCCGGAAGAGCAGATCGTGGCGCTGAAGTTCCCGCTGCATCTTGTCGGCGATCTGCACCAACCGCTCCACGCCTCGGACGACGACGATCGTGGCGGCAATGACAAGCCCGTCTCGGCGGCCGGGTTCAAGCCCGGAAACCTGCACCATTTTTGGGATACAGCGTTTGTCGAGCGGCTCGGACCGAATGCCGGGACGATTGCCGCCTACACCGCATCCTTGATGGCTACGCTGAGTTGTGCTGCCCAGTGTCCGGCGTGTTCGGGCAGAGCTACCACTGGAGCCTGATGCAGGTGGAATACGCCACCGACCTGGCGTTCCGTTCCACCGCGACGCTCGGGCCGCTCTATGAGCAACTGATCCGCGAAACCGTGCTGAGCGTGAAGGCCGAGCAGGTCGCCAGCTTCCTCGGCCGTCACATCACGCCGCAGCTGGCGCAAGAGATCGGCTCGCAGTTCTCCACTCGGATCGAAGGCACCTGCGTAAAGCACCGCTTCGGCAAATCCTCGATCAAGATGTATGACAAGGCCGGCATCGTGTTGCGCATCGAGACCACGACCAACGACGTCTCCTTCTTCAAGCACCATCGCAAGGTGGAACACCGAAACGGGCCGCCGACCCGCGAACTGGCATCCGTCAAGAAGAGTATCTACAGCCTGATCGACCTGCGTGAGATCCTGCTTGGTTGTAACCGGCGCTATCTCGCTCACCTGTCCGCACTGGATGACTTCTCCGCCGGGGTTCGCGCGCTTGGCCGCCTGACCAGGCCACACACCGTCGGCGGCAAGACCGTGAGGGAGATTAACTTCTTCGCACCGGCCGACAAAGATCTGTCGCAGGCATTGCAAAACCCGCGGGTCAACATCGCCGGCGTGCGCCGAGCCGATCTGTTCGCGGACCTCGGGGAAACCTTCTCGCCGGCCCAACTCTCGCGGCAACTGCGCCGGCTGATGGACATCGGGGTGATCAAGCGGGTTGTCGGCACATACCGCTACTATCTGACCAAGGCCGGACGGGCGGCTACCGCAGCCGCAGCGCGCCTGACCGAGGCCACCATCATTCCGGCTTTGATTTGATGGGATTTTTTGATGCACGAAGTGTCAAGAGTTGGGCGGTAAGGTAATAGGGGCAAAATACCGGGCACCGCCGCCAATCAGGCGGGCCGGATCTTCGCTCTGACGTAGTGGTCGAGCGGTGCGATGAGTGCGTGCCCCGCCACCTTCAGCCTGCTGCCCAGGTAATCCCAGACCGCGATGCCGAGCTTGTCGCAGGTCTTGGCCAAGCCGAGGAAGGCATCCCGGCAGTCGCGGCCGACATCGCTGCGCGTCCCGGCGCTGACCTTGCGCCGCGTCACGTGGCACCGGATGTCGTTCTCCGAGCCGTTGGTGTTCAGCGGGATCTCCGGCCGCTCCAGCACCATCAGCAACTCGTCTTTGTTGGCATGCAGCCGCGCCAGCAGGCGGTCGAGCGTGACGAAGCCGGTGCGGCGCAGAAAGATGCGGTCGAACCGAGCGCGCAAGGTAACGCAACGGCGCCGGTTCGGGTTGAGCCGATAAGCCTTCAGGCTGGCATAGAAGTTCCAAATCAGGCCGCGAACCCGTGCCTGTGCCGCTCGCTGCTTGTCGGTGAACGTGTCCAGCTTGTGCACCAGACGCTCGGCATGGATCCAGCACAGCGCGTGCAGGCCGACGTTGAACTGCCCGGCGTCATCGCTCAGCACGACAGCATCGCAGAGGAACTTGTGCGACTGGACGCTGCCCCACAGAGCGCCCTCGGTTGCGACGCGAACCGGGTTGGCCGTCACGTCCAGCGCGGTGAAGCCAAGCCGGTCGAGATGCGCCAGCCACGCCGCCTCGTCAGCGAAGTCCGTCTGCGGTTCGGCCATCAGGCGGGCGATCAGCGGCGCGGACAGGGCATGCTTGCGCATGTAGTCGTAGGCCGCGTCGTTGAGCACGTAATCGCTATGCCCGGCGCGCAGCAGATCGAGGACGTTCAGCCGGCTCTTGGACGACCTGGTGCCGAACCAGGTGAACCAGTCGTTGCCGATCTGCGTGCAAAACCCGTTCTTGGCCTTATGGCGCGCACCGGTGTCGTCAACCGACACATAGGGCGACGTCTCCAGCCCGGCGCGCAGAACATCACGGGCTTCGCTGCCGAAGCCTTCTTGGTTGTCCGTCAACAGGCGTTGCACCTGGCGTTTCGAGATGGACACGCCCACCGACTGCAACAGCGCCGTCAGCCGCGGCAGCGTCGACTGCCCCTGATGATATTGCATCAGCACGAAGCGGCGGAGTTCGGGGCCGAAATGGCAATCAATCCCTTCCGGCAAAGGGGCCAGGATGGTGCGTCCGTCCGGCGTGACCCAGCGTTCGCGCTGGTAACAGGTGGCACTGGCTGAGATGATCAGATCCTGCACCAGAAACGGCTCGTGGCCCTTGAAGCGCGAGCCTTCCGGCACGGCCGCGGCTTTTACCACCCGGTCTTCAATGATGACCCGGGGCGTCACCTTGCCGCGCCGCCGCGGCTTCTCCTGTCGGGCGGGCTTGGCGGGCTCCGTCCCCTTGTCCATGCCGCTCGGTTTGATGGTGGGGCGGCCTTTCAGGCCTTTCAGACGGGCGATCTCTTCGCGCTGTTCAGCAACAACCTTTTCCAGGGCGGCAACTTTGCCGAGCTCAACCAGCAGAGCCTCAAGCTCTGCACGGCTCAGATCGGAGAGGGCGGGTGGCGGCGGCACATCCGCACAGAATCTGACCGATTCGAGCCGGGGCAAGCGAAAAATGCAGGCTGGCCCACTTATTTGCCCCTCTTACGCGGTAAGGGACTAAGCTACTGAAATTGGGCATCTCTCTAAAGTGGGTCGGCTGACTCATTTTCGGACACCCAGTGATCTGCCAGAGCGGCACGTGCGCGGGCGGTCGGATCGTTCGGTTGCATAGCCAAGCGATTGCAAATAAGAGAACAATTATCCGGTCCCCCATTTGTGGCCACATTTTACACGTATCTGCCACTTATCCCTGCTATGCTGGTCCGACAACCGAGAACAATAATCGGGGTGGGGAAATGGCAGGCGTCAACAACGGAAAGGTGGGTCCCGGGAACGGGCCGGGCGGCTCCAATGGCCGGAGCCCATGGGCGATCAACGTGCCCGATATCCAGGACCTCGCCAAACGCCTGCGATTCGCGCCGCAGCAAGGCCGGATCTGGCTTGACGATCAGCGCATGATGCTGATGCACATGAGTTCGCTGGGCGCGCTGCGGCAGGAACTGATCGAAACTCTGGGCAAGGAGACCGCGCGCGGCCTTCTGACCCGCATCGGCTATCAGGCCGGCGGCCACGATGCCGCAATGTCGCGCAAGCTGCGGGCGAACCTCAACACCTTCGACGATTTCATGGCTGGCCCCCAACTGGTGTCCCTCGAAGGCATCGTCCATTGCGAAGCCAATGCGCTGGATATCGATGTCGAGCGCGGACACTATTACGGTGACTTTTCGCTGACGGACTGTTCCGAGGCGGAAGCTCACATCGCCAGCTACGGCATCAGCAACGAACCGGTTTGCTGGATGCTGCTTGGCTACGCCTGCGGCTATACCAGCGCCTTCATGGGCCGCCCCATCCTGTGGCGCGAAGTCGAGTGCCGCAACATGGGCCATGCCAAGTGCCGCGTCATCGGCAAACCCGTCGAAGACTGGGAAGACGCCGAGCCGGACTTGCGATTTCTCCAGATTGGCGATTTCGTCCAATGGTCCGCGCGGCCGCGGACATCCGCTCCGCCCAATCAGCCAATCAGCAAGCGCGATGCCTCGGCAACCCAGAATGGATTCGGAATGGTCGGCATTTCCGCTGGATTTAACACGGTATGCCACATGGTGAAGAAAGCGGCGCCGACCGAGGCGACCGTGCTGTTTCTGGGTGAGAGCGGGGTGGGAAAGGAAATCTTCGCTCACAATCTGCATCGGCTGAGCCTGCGCAACGACAAGCCCTTCGTCGCGGTCAACTGCGCCGCTATCCCCGAGCATCTGATGGAGTCTGAACTCTTCGGGGTAGAAAAAGGCGGTTACACCGGCGCAACGGCATCCCGGCCCGGACGATTCGAACGCGCCGATGGCGGAACCTTGTTCCTTGATGAAATCGGCACCCTGAGCTACACCGCGCAAGGCAAACTGCTGCGCGCCTTGCAGCAGGGGGAGATCGAACGTGTCGGCGACATCCGCATGCGCAAGATCGATGTGCGCGTGATCGCGGCGACCAACATCAACCTGCGCGAGGCAATGAAAGCGGGCCACTTCCGCGACGATCTTTTCTTTCGACTTAACGTGTTCCCGATCAAGGTACCGCCGCTGCGGGAACGCCGCGACGACATACCGCTGCTGATAAACTGGTTTCTGCAACGCTTCTCCCAGAAGCACGGCAAGGAGATCACCGGCTTCCGCGAACGCGCGGTTGATGCCCTCGTTGCCTACGACTGGCCCGGCAACGTGCGGGAATTGGAGAATATCATCGAGCGCGCCGTGATCCTGGCCGACGACGGCGGCTCGCTGGATCTTGGGCACCTGTTCACCTCAGGCGAGGAAATCGATTCGACGTCCTTTATCTTGAAGCGCGACGGAAAAATCGCTCTGTCGGAGCCGGCTCCGGTGCAGATCGAGCATAAGCCCGGCCTAGAGGAAACCGAGTCCGCCATGCTTCGCTCGGCAGTCCATGAGGCCAAGGGCAATCTCGCGCGCGCCGCCCGCAGTCTCGGGATCAGCAGGCCGAAGTTGGCCTATCGTCTGCAGAAATACGGGATCGAATACCCCGAGCCGTAAGCCGATGCGGAGATCGGCAAGCCGCAAATACGCGGCGCGCGGCCGGGTCTCGCGTCAGTCGGCGCCGCGCCGCCTGATAGTCCATTGGCACCCGTCATAAGCGGTTAATGCCCCGTCATCCACGGCGCCCCGGGCGACCAACCACACACGGGACGGGTTCTTGGCCAGCTCGGCCCAGCTCACCGCCGGATAGACCGCCATGCGGCCCTCGTATTTGCCATCGAACCGATCTGATACGATCACGCCCTCAAGAAGCACGGATGCATGGCTTTCGTGATAGGTCATCGTTTTCCGCCCCTCTTCGACACCGGTATCGATACGCCAACAACCGAAGGCATCGCGCGGCCAGACATGACGACGTGGCGCTGATCAGGTTGCCGCTGCGCGGAGCTGGCGGACCGCCAACTCCCTGATGGCAAAATGGTACTTCAATGCGGGTTTGGCAAGCCGGATTTTTTAAATTTCTTCAAGAGTGGTTTCGATTGAAGTGTTGCGGATGAATAAATACACAGCCTGACCTTGTCGATGACATCTTCGAACGGGCTAAATACGTACATCAAGTTCAGACTTCTGGCATTGAAGCCGAACCCCTGGTCGGTGCGGCGGTCACGCCTGTTGGTTGCACTTGCCACCGGGCGCCGCATTTCCCGGCCCAACGTTCGGGGGCGTTTCGGCGCGCACTGAAGTCATCAGGGAGAAAGTCTTATGAAATCGTCAAAAACTGCGGGGGCTGAAATCCTCAGCCCGTTGCTGAAATCCTCAAAAAAGATCGACATCGGCCACTAGCCCTTTCCATAAAAATTACACGAACCCAATCGATTAAGGCCGGCAGCACCGAACGCCGCCTCGTGGCATGGTTGTTGCTGACGACAGTTGCGGGGGATCCCGTTTGAGAGGCTAGGGTAAAACCAACGGTTCCGCCAGGAAACATAAGATCGTGGGCTGGACGCATCAAGCGACCGCCCAAACGGGAGAAAATGCCATGGCAAACAAAATGGCTATCGCGTACGTAGCAGCCAGTGCCATCGACGATCTCGGTGGCGATGAGAGGCAGTGCTGTGCCTTAAACGAGTGAGGGACTGTGAAAGCCATGTCCACATGTCTCACGGTTCCCACCGTCTTCGTGGTCGACGATGAAAAGTCGGTTCTTGACTCGATCAAGTGGCTGTTCAATTCGATTTCGATCCGTGTAAAAACATTCGAATCGGCCGAGCACTTTCTCGAACACGAACTTGATACGAGGCATGGTTGCGTTATCACTGACGTACGAATGCAAAACGTATCCGGGTTGGAGTTGCAAAACATCCTTTCCGCTCGCCGCTTCCGCTTGCCGCTGATATTCCTTTCAGCCTACGGCGATGCCCAGATGGGCGCACAGGCGATCAAAAGGGGAGCGATCGATTTCCTGCAGAAACCCTACCGCAGCCAGGATCTGCTGGACGCTGTCAATGCCGCCTTGCGCTTCAGCAAGGAGGCCCTCGACAAGGAAAATGAGCGGACAAAACACCTCACTTGGCTCGATGGTCTCTCGCAACGAGAAAAGGAGACTTTCGATTTGATGGTGGCAGGAAAGAGCAGCAAGGCAATCGCCCGCGTACTCGGCATAAGCTTCAAGACCGTCGAGGCGCACCGGGCTCGTGTGATGCGGAAACTTGGGGCTCGCTCCTCTGGCGAGCTCCTCCAACTGGCCATCATGAGCAACGTCCACTGTCGCGAATGCCAATGGCTCTGGCTCCCCGGGGTCGAACCTGGCTGCGGCGATGGTGACTGCTCTCAGCCGTTGGATGCATGAATTACGAAGACCTGATAGCAAATGCGCCGGTCGGGATCTGCGTCGCCAAAGGCCGAAAGCTGATCCGCTGCAACCGCCGCTTCGAGGAGATTTTCGGTTACAACGAAGGAGAATTGATCCATCAACCTGTGGACAGGCTTTTGCCTGAGTGCGTCGGTGCGCACCATAGGCGTTACGCGGCCGAACAAGCGGGATTTCGCAAGGACGGCTCGACGGTCTTGTGTCTCGTCGCTGGCAATCCCGTCGATCCGGCCCGTCCGCGGTCGGGCCGGATCTGGGTGGTACAGGACATCTCGAGCCACAAGCGTACGGAGACGGATAATGCGGTCGGCGACAGCGAGCAAAAGCTGGCTGCGCTGTTTCGCGTGCTGCCGGTGGCCATCGCCATAACCGACCCGGACGGACGCATTATGGAGGCCAACCAGGCTTTCCGGGACACCATCGGCTCCGGGGCGGCGCCCGCCATCTGGGGCGACGTGCAGGGCCGCTTTTATCGCCCCGACGGCACCCTTATCCCTAGGAAGAGCCTGCATTGGACCATCCAGGGAACACAGGGCGACGTTGCCGCAAGTCTTGAAATCGGCATGAGGACGAGGCCAGGCGGCAAGCTCATTTGGCTGAACGTCAGCTCCTCGCCACTGACCCTTAAAGGGCGCCGGGCGATGCTGACCGCCTTCATCGATGTTACCGATCGCAAGCGAGCGGAGGGACTTGAGCGGCTGCGCCATGCGGAGCTGACGCGGCTCGCCCGCATCGATTCCGTATCCGGAACGTCGGTGGCGCTTGTCCACCAGTTGGGCCAGCCCCTGGTTTCGGCGCTCAACTATCTGAACGGCTGCCGCATCCGGCTGGGCGATCACGCCGGCATCGGCGAGATTTCCGGGTCGATCGCCCTGGCCATCGGCTGCCTGGAACAAGCGGGCGATATCCTGCGGCGGGTTGACAACTTCGTTCGCCATCACGAGCCCGAAACATCTCCCGAGGACATCAACGTCCTGATCCACGACGCTGTGTCGTTCCTCGCCGACGACATAGACAAAAATGGTATCGCCTTGAAATTCGATTGCGCCGTCGAGATCCCCCTGGTTCCGCTGTGCAAGATCGAAATTCAGCAGGTCCTCTTCAACCTTCTGAAGAATGCGATCCAGTCGATGATCGGCTTGCCCGATGGCGAGCGCACGCTGGTCGTAGGCAGTCTGGTCATGCCTGATAGCGCGGAAGTGGCGGTCTTCGTGGCAGACACGGGCCGCGGCATACGCCGTAAACACTCGGACCGGGTATTCGAGGCGCTTTACACCACCAAGCCCGACGGCATAGGCATCGGCCTGACGATTTGCCGCTACATAGTCGAATCCCATGGCGGAAGGCTTTCGTTCGTCCGGAACGGCCGGCGCGGGTCACGCTTCCAGTTCACGCTGCCCATCGTTTCCGTCGCTGATGCAAGGGAAGCCCCTAGGCGATAGGTGTTCGCACCTACTGTCGGCCGGGGCCATTACCGTCCAGTATACATCCGCTGTTGTGACTGACGGCGCAGACCGGCAAACGGCGGCAAATGGTTGGGAACTAATCCAAGGGTGGTACGTCCGATGGCAGAAAAGAAAACTGCGGCCAAACCAGATATCACTTTCTTTCATCCCGACCTGTTGGAGGTCCCGGCCAACGGCGGCCCTCCCTACCTCAAAGGTTATCGATGCCGCTGCTGCGGCCAGTTGGACTTTCCCAAACTGAGTCCGTGCCCAACCTGCTGGCGCAACGAATTTGATGTTGTTCCGCTCAGCCGGATCGGGCGGCTTTACAGCGTCAGCGACATCTTCGTCGGCCAGGCCGGCATGGTGACGCCGTACTCCTTCGGCTACATCGATCTGCCCGAAAATCTGAGGGTCTTTGCGCAGGTCGAGGGCGATCCCGGCACACTCAAGTGCGACGACGAAGTCGAACTGATCATTGGCACCATCCGTCTGAACCGGGACGGTCTGCCGCTCCTAAGCTACAAATTCCGCAAGCTCGAAAGACGATGGACGCCGGACGAAAACATGTTCCGGGGCTGGCACACGGTCGAATAGACGGAAATAAGAAAATGAAATTGCAAAGAGATGTCTTCATCGCCGGCGTCGGTGAGACCAGGTTCGGCAGGAGCGAACTGGAGTTCGATGCCCTGGGCCGTCTGGCCGCACTCGAAGCGCTTCGCTCGTCCAATATCGAGCGCCCCGACCAGGTGCAAAGTGCTTACATCGGCAACGGCACCAACGGCATGGTTACCGGCCAGACGGTCCTAAAGGACCTCGGCATGTGCGGGCATATGCCGATCATCAACGTCGAAAGCGCCTGCTCGGCGGGTGGCATGGCGGTGCATATGGCGGTACGCGATGTCGCCACCGGCGCGGCCGAGCTTTCGCTCGCGATCGGCGCCGAGAACCACTCGTTGCACATGGTCAGCGGCACCGCGTTTTCCACCGGGATGACCGACATCGAGACCGTGCACGGCGCCGTAATGACCGGCAAGTACGCCATGCGGGCCAACCGTTACATGTACGAGACCGGAGCCACCGCCGCGGACCTGGCGGGCATTACGGTGAAAAACCGCCGTCACGCTACCAGCAATCCCAATGCATGGTTCAAGGGCGAGATCACGGTTGAAGAAGTTCTCGCCTCACGCCTGGTGGCCACGCCGCTGACTCTCCAGCAATGCTGCGGCATCGCCGACGGCGCGGGAGCGGTCGTGGTGGCCTCGGCGGAGATGATCCGAAAGCTCGACATCGACAAGCCGATCAGGGTGGCGGGAACGGTGGTGCGTTCGGGTCCCTACCACAACCGTCCACGCGACATCACCGGCGACGACATCACCGAGGCCAGCGCGTGGCAACTGTATGAGGAATCCGGCATCGGACCCAGGGACGTCAACCTGGTCGAGCTGCACGACGCCTTCACCATCGCCGAGCTGCTTTACTACGAATGCCTTGGCCTGTGCGGCAGGGGACAGGGGCTGCAATTCCTGCGCGACGGCAACGCCACGCACGGCGGCCGCTGCGTGGTCAGCCCGCGCGGAGGGATGCTGTCCTACGGTCATCCCATCGGTGCCTCCGGCGCTGCCCAGATCGCCGCCTGCGTCAAGCAGATGCGCCACCTTTGCCCCGGCTTTCAGGTGGAAAATCCGCGCGTCGCCATGACCCATGTGACCGGCGGCGGACTGTCCGGGACCGAACACGCCGCCTGCACCATGCACATGCTGGTGCAAGGCTGGTGACCGCACCTATTCCGTTCAAGCCGCCGAGGATACTCGCATGCAGGCAATCATGAAAGACAAGGTCGCACTGATCGTCGGGGCAGACGATGCCGTCGGCAAAGCGATCGCCGGCCGGTTGGCTGAGCAGGGCGCCAGGCTCGCGCTCGCCGCCCGCTGGTCGAACGGGCTGGACGTCCTGGTGGCCGACCTGACGGCCAAAGGGAAGCCGGCTATTGCGGTCGCCGCCGATCCGCGGACCGCCGCCGCGGCGGTCGATCAGGTACGGGCGCGTTTCGGCACGGTCGATGTGCTGATCGTCAACCCGCCCGCCCCGGCCGGGCTATGGCTGCCCGGCCTGTTCCCCCATGAATTCGACACCGCGATGCACGCCGGCGTTGCGGCCCCGTACGCCTTTCTGAAGGCGGTGATGCCGTTGATGCAGCGACAGGGCAGCGGCCGCGTGATCAATCTCAGCAGCCTCGACTACCTGGGCCTGCCGGGCAAACTCGACAAGGCGGCGGCGCTGTCGGGCCTGTTCGGATTGACCCGCGCCGCCGCCCTGGAGGCAGCCCCGCATCAGGTGACCGTCAACATGGTGGTGATGGGCGAATTGGCCGACGCCGCCCTCAGCGAGGAGGAGAACGCCAGACGTGCGGGCGCAGTACCGGTCAAGCGCTTGGCGACGCCTGATGACATCGCCTACGCGGTCAGCTTCTTCGCCAGCGACGCCGCCAAATACGTCACCGGTCAGACGTTTTTCGTCTGCGGCGGAACCAGCGTCTACTTCTCGATGTCGGTCTGAGGGGATCATTTCATGACTTTCGCAGACAGGGTCGCCCTGGTCACTGGTTCAGCCAGCGGCATGGGCAAGCAGACCGCGAGACGGATGGCGGAAGCCGGCGTCGTGGTCGTCATCAACGACATCGACGCGGGCAGGGTTGAAGCCACCATCGCGGAATTCCGGGACGCCGGGCTGCCGGTATCGGGCGCGGTTGCCGATATCAGCAAACCCGAGGCGGTGGAGGCGATGGTCCAGGAGATCATCGCCCGCCATGACCGTCTGGACATCCTGGTCAACAACGCCGGCCTGGAGAAGGCCGGACCGCTGCGCAAACTGACCGAGGCGGATTGGGACCTTACCGTCGACGTCAATCTCAAGGGCAGCTTCCTGTGCGCACAAGCGGCGCATGGCCACATGGTCAAGAACAAGCATGGCCGCATCATCAACATTGCCTCGCGCGCCTGGCTCGGCGGTCCCGGACAGGCACCCTATTCCTCGGCCAAGGCCGGGGTGGTCGGACTGACCCGAACGCTGGCATTGGAACTGGGCCGCAACGGCATCACCAGCAACTGCATCGCTCCGGGCCTGATCCACACGCCGATGTGGGACGCGCTTCCCGACAAGGACAAGGCCTTCATGCTGGCCAAGCTCCCGTCCGGCAAGATCGGCGAGCCGGACGACATCGCCGGCACGGTGATGTTCCTTGCGGATGATGAAGCCGGCTTCATCAATGGCCAGGTGATCTACGTGTGCGGCGGCCGCAGCCTGTTTTCCGGCTGACCCGGTAAAGGAATGGATGAATGGGCTCGATCTTCTTTCCCAAGCTGCGGATCATCGACTTCACCGGTGAACTGGGACCCTATACGGCCAAAACCTTTGCCGGCTTGGGGGCCGATGTCATCCACCTGGAGTCTTTGAGCGGCGATCCGCTGCGGTCCGTGGGGCCATTCTACGGCAACCGCCCGGGGCGCGAAACCAGCCTTCAGTATCTTTACTACAATGCCGGCAAGCGTGGCATGGCACTCGACCTGGCCACCGCGCCGGGACAGGAGGTGTTTCGCCGGCTGTGCAGCAAAGCCGATCTGCTGGTGGAAAGTTTCGCTCCCGGCGTGCTGGCGCGATACGGCCTGGCGTATGACGCGTTGAGGCAACTCAACGAGCGGCTCGTGCATGTTTCCATCACGCCGTTCGGCCATTCCGGCCCGCTGGCGACGGTTCCGGGGTCCGACCTGACCTGCGCCGCGCTCAGCGGCTTCCTGAATCTGGCCGGCGTCGACGCCGACAAGCCGGTGCGCGCACCCGACAACCAGACCTACCGCATGGCGGAGGCCTACGCCGCGGTTGGTAGCGCCGTCGCCCTGTTCAGTGCCGGGCGGACCGGTAGGGGGCAGTTCCTCGACGTGCCATGCATCGAGGCAGGCGCCATGGCGCTGGAAAACGCCGCGCAGTTCTGGGACCTGGAAGGCAAGATCCGCCGCGGACGCGGCCGCGAGGCCGGCAGCGCCACCGTGCATCGCTGTGCCGACGGCTACATTGCCCTGGTTGCCATCATGGGCCGCAACAAGCCGATGTGGGACCCGTTTGTCCACTGGATGCGCGAAGAAGGCGTGGACGACTGGCAGGTGTTTGACGACCTGAAGTGGATCGACGCCGCGTACCGCACGTCCGCCGAGGGTTACAACACCTTCTGCCGCATATTCGAGGCCTACACGACGCGCCATCCGAAGCAGTACCTGTACGACACCGGCCAGCGCTTCAAGGTGGCGGTTACCCCGGTTTGCAACGGCAAAGATCTGCTTGAGAACAGCCAGTTGCAGCATCGGGACTACTGGCATGTGGAGTACAACGAGGCAGTGGGCGGCGCAGTGACCTACCCCTCAGCACCTTTTGACTTCGGCGCAATGACATGGCAGTTCGGCCGCAACGCGCCACGGTTCGGCGAGCACACCATCGAGATCCTGCGGGACCTCGGTTATTCGCAGACCGAAATCAGCCATCTTGTGCAAACGGAGGCTGTCCATGTCGAATGATTTCGCACGCGCGCTGGACGGCATCGTCGTCTGCGACTTCTCATGGGTGGGTGCGGGGCCGATCGCAACCAGCGTACTGGCCCAATTCGGGGCTCATGTCATCAAGATCGAGAGTGCCGCTCGCCCCGACATCCTGCGCAAGGGCGAACCGTTCAAGGATGGCATTTCCACCGGCATGGATCGCAGCGGCTATTTCGCCAACCGCAATGCCAACAAGGAAGATATCGCCCTCAACATGGGCCATCCCGAGGCGCGTGACGTGGCGGTGCGGCTGATCGCCAAAAGCGACGTGGTGATCAACAACTTCCGCGTCGGCCAGATGGAGAAGTGGAATCTCGGCCCTGAAGACGTGCGCCGGATCAATCCCCGCTGCGTCTACGCCACCATGAGTTTTCAGGGCATCGACGGGCCGCACCGGCAATACATGGGGTACGGCACCAATCTCAATGCGCTGTGCGGCTTGTCGGACAGGGCGGCGGCTCCGGGGCAGCCGCCGTTTGGCACCGGCACGAACTACACCGACCATGTCTCGGTGCCCTCCCATACCGTGTTTGGCATCGTGGCCGCCCTGCTGGAGCGCGAAATCACCGGTTACGGCCAGACCGTTGCAATTTCACAACTGGAAGCCGCGATCGGCATGGTGCCCAGCGCCCCTATGGCCTACGCCGCCAACAAAGACATTCTGCCGCCGCTGGGCCAGGGCGATTCCGAAGCCGCACCGCATGGAATTTACCGTACGTTGGGCTATCGGAAATGGATTGCCATCGCGGTATTCTCCGACACCGAATGGGCTGCGCTGAAGCGCGTGATAAACCAGCCCTGGGTTGAGGATGTTCATTTTTCGACAGCCAAAGGGCGACACCGTCATCACGAGGAACTGGATGCGCGGATCGAAGCCTGGACCGCGAAGCAGTACTCCGACTGGCTGATGCAGGAACTGCTGCGTAACGACATCAAGGCCGGCGTGGTCAAGGACGCACGCGAGGTTGTCGAGGACGAACACCTGCGCCGACGCGGATTCTGGGTTTATCTCGATCACGATGAAGTCGGCTCGACGCTCTACAACCGGGCGCCGATCACCCTGTCCGGAACGCCGCTCGCTATCGAGACGGCGGCGCCCTCGATCGGCCAGCATACCCGCAAACTGCTGACCGGGATGCTGGGATACAGTGACGAGCAGGTCGATGCCCTTTCCAAGGACGGAGTTTTGTCATGACGCGACACGGTGAGGGTTGAGGCCATGGATTTCTCGCTGTCGCAGGAACAAGCCCTGCTGAAGGAAACGGCGCAGAAGTTCACGCAGGCGGAACTTTTGCCGCTCGACAAGGTTCTGCTTGAACGCGAGATGCGCATCTGGACCGACGGCCTGACCCTCATCCCTGAAGAAAGTCAGCAGCACCTGTTCGCCGTCACCAGGCAGATCGGCTTTTGGGGCATCGAGGTGGAGGAGGCGCTGGGCGGCCAGGGGCTTGGCATGTTCGCCAAGACACTGGTGGTCGAGGAAATGTCGAAGTCGCTGACGGGCTTTTCCCACCATGGTTTCACCCTGCCGCCGGATGCCCCCAACCTGTATTATCTGCATGAATGCTGCACCGGCACGCAGCGTGACAAGTATCTTGCGCCGTATTGCCGGGCTGAGCTGGACTCGGCCATGGCCGCCACGGAACCGGGCGCCGGTTCCGATGTCGCGGGCCTGAAGACCACCGCGATCCGCAAGAACGGCCGCTGGCACATCAACGGCGCCAAAATATTCATCAGCAAATGCGACAAGGACGCCCTGTTTTTCATTGTCATTGCGGTGACCGACAAACAGGCGCCGACCAAAAGCCGCTTCACCGCCTTTCTGGTGGACAAGAACCATCCTGGCGTCACGGTGGGCAAGGAAATCCCGGTCATCGGCGCCATGCCGACCTGGAGCTTGTTTCTCGATGATGTCGAGGTCGGCGACGATGCCGTCCTGGGCGAAGTTGGCAGCGCCTTCATTCCCTTGCAAAGCCGCTTCGGTGTGCGGCGCATCGAACTGGCGGCCCACTGCACCGGTATGGCTGAGCGCCTGATCAAGATGATGATCGATCAGGCCAACATCCGCGTCACGTTCGGCGAGGCCCTGGCCAACCGCCAGACCGTGCAGAATTGGATCGCCGATTCGACCATCGAACTCGAACAGGTCCGCCTGCAACTCTACTACGCGGCCTGGAAGTCCGACCTTGGATACAAGGATTTGCGCATCGAGGCGGCGGCGCTGAAGGTCGCGGCCACCGAAATGCTGACCCGGGTGGCCGATCGAGCGATTCAGCTTCACGGCGGGCTGGGCCTGGCGCACGAGACGGGTATCGAGTACGTTGCGCGTATGGTCCGGATCTGGCGGATCGTGGAGGGGCCGTCCGAAATCCATCGCATGTCGATCGCCCGATCCTTGCTCAAGGCCGAACAGCCCTACAACCCCTTCGTTATTGCCGCCGAATAGGAGAGTGCAATGCCCGTCGATTTCGAAATCAAACGGCACGTCGCGATCATAACCCTCAATCGGCCTGAGGCGATGAACGCGATGGACCCGGACTCGATCGCGCAACTGTCCGAAGCGTGGCAAGAAGTGCGGACCAACGCCGATATCCGGGTGGCAATACTGACCGGGGCGGGAGCGAAGTCGTTCTGTACGGGCACCGACATGAAGAAGGCGCCGGCGGTAACCGAAGCCATGGCGGCGATCTATCTACGGGACGGGCAACCGATCCTGCCGGCCATGAAGACCTGGAAGCCGATTATTGCCGCGATCAATGGCTATGCCGTTGGTGGTGGTTTGGAAATGGCCCTCGCCGCCGATCTTCGCATCGCCAGCAGCAACGCCAGGTTTGGTCTGACCGAAGTGAAAGTCGCCAGCCTGGCTGGCCTAAACGGGACCCAGATGCTACCGCGCGTTGTGCCGCGGGCGGTCGCCATGAAGATGTTGTTGACCGGTGAATTGATCGGCGCCGACGAAGCGCTGCGCTACGGTCTGGTGAGCGATGTGGTCGCCCCCGAGGAGCTGCTGCCGTTGGCCGAGAGCCTGGCCGGGAAGATCGCCAGTGCGGCCCCGCTCAGTGTTCAGGCGGCGAAGCAGGCAGCGATTCTCGGGCTGGACATGCCGCTCGAACACGCAAACACCTTCGCCCACCTGATGTGGGGCGTGCTGCGCGACACCGAGGACCGCAAGGAGGGCTTCCTGGCCTTTGCGGAAAAGCGCCAGCCGGAATACCGGGGTGCCTGAGTAGGGATGTCCCCTATCGACTAGGGGTTCGTACCAAGTTGCTTTAATAGCCGAATGATCTAGCGTGATGCCAGATTCATGAACTGCCGGGCCGTCAGTGCGCGGCGGAAAAGAAAAGAAGCTTCGGGACGGGCACTCCAGAAAAGACGGGACGCAGCGTGCGAATTCCTCTCATCACCGACATACAGCACTTCAGTTTGCAGGATGGTCCCGGGATCAGGACGACGATATTCGTCAAGGGGTGCCCATTGCGGTGCCAATGGTGCCACAACCCCGAAACGCAGAAGCCGCAGCAGGAGATGTTCTACTACAGCAACCGCTGCGTCAGTTGCGGCCGCTGCGCTGCCATCTGTCCGGGACAGGCGTCGAGCCTGGTCAAGGCCGCCGGCAAGGCGGCGCACCTGGAGGTCGACCGCAGCAAGTGCCTGAATTGCTTGCGCTGCACGACGACATGCCTGTCCAACGCCCGCGGTGCCGCCGGCCAACATCTATCGATGGAAGCGATCCTGCGCGAGGCGTTGGCTGACAAGTTGTTCTTCGCCAATAGCGGCGGCGGGGTGACGCTGAGCGGCGGCGACCCCCTGATGTATCCTGAGTTCGTCGTCGAATTGTCCAGACGGCTGCGGGCCGAAGGGGTGCACGTCGCAGTGGAGACCTCATGCTTTCCCAAACAATGGACAACCGTCGTGCCGTTGCTTGAACATATCGGGTTGTTCATCGTGGACCTGAAGTCGCTCGACCCCGGCAAGCACGCCGAATTCACCGGCTGGCCGCTGCAACCGATTCTGACAAACCTGAACCACCTGTTCGAGAGCGACGTCGCTATCCGCATCCACCTACCGATCGTTCCGGGGTTCAACGATTCGCCGGAAGACTTCGCGGCCTATGCCGACTTTCTTGCAAGGCATGCCGACCGCCTCGATGGTGTCGACATTCTCGCTTTTCACGCCTACGGCGAGGGAAAGTACAATGCGTTGGGACGCAAGGATACTTACAAGTTCAAAGGCGTCGAAGAAAATCCGCCCGAACACGTCGTTCCGCTGGCCCGCGCCCTGAAGGACCGGGGCGTCCGCAACATCACTGTCGGAGGCATGGTCGGCGTAGTGCGCAAGAAACGTACGCAGCATGAGCTTGCGTCGTGAAGTGAAAACTGTTTAAATCGCCACTGTTAGTTGGAGGAGCAACATGGCCACGTGCAATCAATGCGAATTCTTCAATCCGATCCCTTCTGACGCGGACGACTACGCGGCAGGAAAAGGCGATTGCGTCACCGAAAAAAGAGATGAAAAAGGCAAGTACTGGCTGTCCAGGCCAGTCGATGAACACGCCTCAACCTGCTCGAATTTCCATAAGCAGTAACCAGCGGCGAAGCCGATAGGGAGAAACCACCATGAACGACATGACGGTGCAGTACAGCGGAAAAGTCCTTGCCTTCACGCCGGAAGACCCGAGGGAAGCACAGATTCCCTCGGATGAGCTGCATGAACACCTGCAAGACCCGTCCACGGCGCGCACCAGCCGCCTGAAGTCCCGCTGCCGCTGGAAGCATGCGTCAGGCGGCGAATTTGTCGAGAAAGGTGTGCAGGCCGGCATCGAGCGCATGCGCCTGATCACGGAAGCCCACAAGGCCAGCGTCGGCAAGCCGGAAGTCATCCGCCGCGCCCTCATGCTGAGCAACTTCCTGACGAATACTACGTTGGTCGTGCAGGAGGATGAATTCATCGTCGGCTACCACGCCGAAGATCCGAACATGTTCCCGCTGTATCCCGAACTTTCGTACATGGCAGTTCTGGATTATCTGAAGACCGATTATGCCCCGCAGCCGGCCGCGGAAGCGGCGGACATCGTCGCCTACTGGAAGCCGCACAGCCTGCAGGCGAAATGCGAACGATATTTCGATCCGGTGGATCTGCGGCGCGGCTATCAGGTCAGCACCATGGAAGGACCGGCGTTCGCGTCGGGCTACAATAGCATCGTGCCGCCGTACGAAACGGTTCTGGAAGACGGTCTGCTGGCCCGCATCAAGCTGGCCGAATCACACATCCAGGAAGCCCGGGCGGAAATGGGAGCCTTTCCCTGGAACGCCGACGCGGGGCTGAAGTGGCTCGACAAGGTCGACAACTGGGAAGCCATGGTCATTGCCTGCAAGGCCGTGGTCGCCTGGGCAAGGCGCCATGCCCGGCTTTGCAAGATCGTCGCCGAACGCTTCGAATCCGATCCCAAGCGCCAGGCCGAACTGCTGGAAATCGCCGACATCTGCCAGCGCATTCCGGCCGAGCCCTGCATTGGACTGAAGGACGCCGTGCAGGCGAAATGGTTTACCTTCCTGCTCGCCCATGCGTTGGAGCGCTATGCCAGCGGCTACGCTCAGAAAGAAGATTCACTGCTGTGGCCCTATTACCAGGCCAGCCTCGCCGAGGGCAGCCAACAGCCGATGACCCACCAGCAGGTGGTCGAACTGATCGAGATGGAGCGGCTCAAGATTTCGGAGCATGGTGCCGGCAAGTCTCGTGCCTATCGCGAAATTTTCCCGGGCTCCAACGACCTGTTCATCGCAACGTTGGGCGGCACCAACGGCGACGGTTCGGATGCCTGCAACGACATGACCGACGCCATTCTGGAAGCGACCAAGCGCATCCGCACCGCCGAGCCGTCGCTGGTCTTCCGCTACAGCAAAAAGAGCCGCGCCAAGACACTGCGCTGGGTATTCGAGTGCATCCGCGACGGCCTCGGCTATCCGTCGATCAAGCATGACGAAATCGGCACGCAACAAATGCTGGAATACGCCAAGTACAGCAAAACCGGCAACGGTGCGACGCCCGAGGAAGCCCATTACTGGGTCAACGTGCTGTGCATGTCGCCGGGCCTGGCGGGACGCAGGAAAACGCAGAAGACCCGTTCCGAGGGCGGAAGTTCCATCTTCCCGGCCAAGCTGCTGGAGATTTCTCTGAATAACGGCTACGACTGGTCGTATGCCGACATGCAGATGGGGCCGGAGACTGGCTATGCCACCGACTTCAAAACCTTCGACGAACTGTGGGAGGCTTTCCGCAAGCAGTACCAGTACACCATCGCTCTTGCGATCCGCTGCAAGGACGTGTCGCGGAGCCAGGAGATCAAGTACCTCCAGATGCCCTTCGTGTCGGCGCTCGACGACGGCTGCATGGAGCTGGGCATCGACGCCAACGAGTTGTCCGAGCAGCCCAACGGCTGGCACAACCCGATCACCACGATCGTCGCCGGCAACTCGCTCGTCGCCATCAAGAAGCTGGTGTTCGACGAGAAGAAGTACACCATGACCCAGCTCGTGGACGCCCTCAAGGTGAACTGGGAGGGCCATGAGGAAATGCGCCAGGACTTCAAGAATGCCCCGAAGTGGGGCAACGATGATCCCGAAGCCGACGACCTGATCGTCCGTTTCTACGAAGAGATCATCGGCGGCGAGATGTCGAAAAATACCAACTATTCCGGCGGTCCGGTGCTTCCGGTCGGGCAGGCGGTCGGGCTTTACATGGAAGTCGGGTCGCGCACCGGCCCCACCCCCGACGGCCGGTTGGGGGGCGAGGCCGCGGACGACGGCGGTATCTCGCCTTATATGGGCACCGACAAGAAGGGCCCCACGGCGGTGCTGCGCTCGGTTGCCAAAGTGCAGAAGAACCAGAAGGCCAACCTGCTCAACCAGCGCCTGTCGGTGCCGATCATGCGCAGCAAGCACGGCTTCGACATCTGGCACGCCTATATGGACACCTGGCACGACCTCAACATCGACCACGTCCAGTTCAACGTGGTCAGCACTGAGGAAATGAAGGCCGCCCAGCGCGAACCGGAGAAGCACCACGATCTGATCGTGCGGGTGTCCGGCTACAGCGCCCGCTTCGTCGATATCCCGACGTACGGGCAGAACACGATCATCGCCAGACAGGAACAGGATTTCTCGGCAGCCGACCTGGAATTCCTCAACGTCGACCTGTGATCTGAAACCGGGAAGGGGGGCGGCGGTGTCGCCCCTCTGCCTTCGCTGCGAATTTCCTCCAGGCTCGGAGCTTTATCATGAGCACCCCACAAACTTCTTCTGCCACCCCTTCCACCACCCCTTCCACCACCGCGGCGGCCGTGGCAGCGATGCACATGCATCTCGACCCCGGCACTGCCCGGCCGTGCAGCGCCTGCAAGTGGCAGGTTCCCGACCCGACCGATCCCGCCAGCGGTCAGTGCACCGTCAACCGCCACCCGGGCGGCGGGATTTGGAAGCGCTGGATCCGCGATTTGGGTAACACCACCTGCGGCCGCCACGATGTGGGCAAGCTCAGTTTCCGCGACCACGTCTAGGCGCCGGCCGGCGGCGCATGGACAACAACAGCGTCAAACCCGGATCGTCACCGATCCGGACACGCTGGTGCGGTTCGGGCCAGGCTCCGGCATTATCATCGTCCGACCCAGTTGAGCAGTAAGGTGGCCCATGAATATTCAAAGCACCATTGCGAGTCCCAGCCTGTTCGTCCCTGAGTTGGACCCGTATTATTATGTCAACAACGAGACCGTGGACTTTCTTGGCACGATCCACCGCATCTCCCAAAAGCATCCGATCAATGTCCTCGTGAGCGGCCGGCAGGGCTGCGGGAAATCATCCCTGGTGCGGCAATACGCCGCCGCGCACAGACTGCCGCTGGCGACATTCCAGATCGGCATTCTTTCGGAGCCGGGCCAATTGTTCGGCGAGTACGCACTGGAAAATGGCGAAACCCGCTACAAGCAATTCCTGTTTCCGCAGGCTCTGCAGACGCCCAACTGCGTGATCCACCTGGAAGAGATTAACCGGCCCGAGCATCCGAAGGCCCTCAATATGCTGTTCTCCATCCTGTCGGACGACCGCCAGGTCTGGATGGACGAGGTCGGGCTGCTGCGGGTTGCCAGCGGGGTGGTCTTTTTCGCCACTCTCAACGAAGGGGACGAATTCGTCGGCACCGAGTTGCTCGATCCGGCATTGCGTGACCGTTTCTATACTATCTCGATGGACTACCTGCCAAACGAGGTGGAGATCGAGGTCCTGGAGAAGAAGGCCGGGGTCAGCGACGAGCAGGCACGCGAAATCATCTCCGTCGTCAACGACCTGCGCGCCAGCCCGGACCTTGACGTGGATGTCTCCACACGCAAGGCGCTGATGATCGCCGAGATGATCGCGGCCGGCGCCACACTTCGCGACGCTGTCACCGCCAGCCTGCAGGCCAATCGCGCGACGCTCGAGTCCGTTCTGCAGTCGCTCCACGTCAGCCTCGGCAAGGTCCAGCGCGGACGGACTGAATACACGGTCTTCAGTTCGGGAACCTGACGATGCCGGACGTGTCGATGGCGGCTCCGGCCAAACGTTTTGTGGTCAATGATGACGAGGGCCATTCCGACTTCTGGCGCCGCAACAAGTCGCCGATCGAACCGGTCGAGCTGGCCAAATTGTTGGCCGGCCTGCGCCATATGGCTTCGTTTGTAGGCCGCAACGTCAGCGAGATCGTTTGGTCGGGGATGGACATCGAAAACGCGATCGCCCTTGATCCCACGCCAATCATGGGCCGCTATCCGGTGCCTGCGTCCAGCGTCGACCTCATGGTCGGCCTGACCCTGCAGGAGGCATTCAGGCGCAGGGAATGGAGCGAACGCGTCAGGCTTCTCAGCCAGCAGCAAGGCGCGGTTGCTCCCCAATACGAATACAAGTTCAACCTGTTCATTGAAAGGTGCGAAGCGCTCTGGATCGACACCTTAGCCAACCGTAATGTCTTCGGCCACTACGCCGAGGTGGCACGCGCGTGGCAGATCAAGCGCAACACGCTGGAACTGCTGTCGCCGCCGACACTTTCGGAAGCCCTGCACCTGTGGTGGGAAATGGCGGCCAGCCGCGATCCGGCGCTTTATCTCGCGGGATACACAGACCGCACGATCGGCAACATCCTCAACACCCAATCCCTGGACAGGTATTACAAGCAACCGATCGACATACTCAACCGACTGGTGGCGCCACTGCGGGAGCGGTGCGTGAACATCCAGGGCGTGGCCGAACGCGTCGATTTCCGCGTCGGTCTTTATCTCAAGGTATGGCGCGATTTCCTGCCATTTGTCCGCTTCTGGCCGGGCGACTGCCGGGACCGCACCCTTGTTCCCGATTTCTGCGACGAGCAGACCGCCATCGAGGACGAAGAACGCAAAGCGGTCAAGGCGACCATCATCAGTCATGCCCACCTGATCGAGCGCGCCTTGCCCACCACCAACCGTGACTTCACCGAAGAACTGAAGGAGAACGTCGAAAACGCCGATGGTGTCGTGCGGCTCGAGGGCAGCGACATCGTAATGATCGCGCGCGACAAGATCGACCGCCGGTTGCTGCGTTCGTTGGAGCGCGTCATCGTCGCGGCGGCGCAACGCAGCACCAGCTATAATCGGGGCCTTACGTCTGGAAAAATCTATGCCCGCCGGCTCTACCGCGCACATACCACCGGCGCGGTGTTCCAGGAAAAGCGTCACGCGTTCGATCTGCGTAACGATGTGACGCTGCTGGTCGATGCGACCGGCTCCATGGCTGATCCGGCCAAGTGGGAACGTGCCGAAGTGGTTTACCAGACCCTGTTCACCGCGATACGCCGGTTCAACCACCAGGCCCGCCTGTTCGCCTACAACGAGGTCCGCGACGCCTGCCGGATCACCGAACTTTACCGCCGCGACACCATGCTAACGATCGTGCCGCACGGCAAGACAGCGTCCGGCGAAGCCATCATCGGGACCGCCCTCAGCACCAGGAAGACGGGTCGCCACCGGCTGCTGGTCCACATCACCGACGGTGCTTCCAACTGGGGCTGCGGCGTCCACGAGGCGGTCGCCTACTGCAAGCGCCAGGGCGTCGCCTTGCTGACCCTGGGGATCGGCTGCAGCCCGGTGGCGAAGCAGTCGTTGCGCGACGAGTATGGTCCTCTGGTCCAATTCGCCGATCGGCTGGACGAACTGCCGCGCCTGGTTGCGGCCCTGCTGCGCTACGAAAGGACGGCCTGATGCGGTTCCGGCTGCTCGCGGAGGTGCTCGACCTTGAATGGGAGATGTTTTCCCGTGTCAAAAGCACCCGCCCCGCCGCATGCCAGCAAGCGCCTGACCGCTTCCGGGCGGTCCGCGGCAGCCTGATGGGTCCGTGGCCGGACGATTTGCTTGCCTCGTATCGCCAGGACCTGACGGCCGCGTTCGCCGCGGGGCGCAACCTGCTGACCGAGAAATACGCGCGCATGGACGGGCTGATCGCGTCCGGAAGCGCAAATCCGCTGATCGCCGTGATCGTCGACATCGAGGCCGATTGGCAGCGCGAGGTGCAGCAACGATTTCCCACATTATACCAACGCTGCTGCCGCCATACCGACCTTGCCGAGGACGGCTCGGATTTTTCCGTCTATCTCGGCGCCGAACTGGAAACCTACGGGTTCGAAACCATCGAGATGTACTACGAGATGGTCAAGACAGCAGCCGACAAAGGCGACAACCTTGCCATCGAGGCGTTGCAGCATTTGGTAAGCGCTGCCGGCTACGCCAACCTGGAGCAAGCGGAGCAGCTTCTGGCACCGGGGGTCAAGCAATAGCCGCCATGTCCGATGATGTCGCGCGCAGGCTGGAACGCACCCGGCGCAGCATCCGCGAGGGCCGTTATCGCCTGTCCGAACACGTGATTCGCAGCCTGATGGGCGGTGTCACCACGGTGGACGACATCGAGGCGGCGATATCAGGCGGCCATGTCATCGAGGTTCACCGGCACGACCGGCGCGGCATCAGCATCCTGATCGCCGCTGCGCGCCCGAACGGTCCGCTGCATGTGATGTGCTCGCATGGCAACAACGATTGGCTGGTGGTCAGCTTCGCCTATGCGCCGGCGCCCCTGGTATGGGCGACCGCGGGTCGCCGCAATCCGCAGGAGGATCGAAGGATGGGGGACGGATTCACCGCGTGTTTCTTTTGCGGCGGAGGGATCAAGCCCATCATCGTCGGAAACTTCGATTACCGCAAGGATGGACGGCTGTACGTGATAAAGCGCGTGCCGGCCGATCTGTGCGTGGAATGCGGCGAAAAATACATCGATCCGAAGATTGGCGGGAAGATGGACGCCATGATTGCGAACAAGCAGTTCAGCGCGACTGAAACAGTCGATGTCATCGAGTTCGTAACAGAAGGCAACGGATGAAAGGTCTCGAACTGGCCGAGCTCTATTATCGGAGCCACGCCGTGCCGATGATCCGACAGCGCTACCCGGCCTATGTCGATCGTATCGCCGCCGGCCTGGTGGGTGACGGCTCGGACTGCCTTGGCTTCGACGACGCGTATTCCCGCGACCACGATTGGGGGCCTGGCTTCTGTCTCTGGTTGGGGCCGGACGACTTCCAGCAGATCGGCGAGGCGCTGCAACGGGACTACCTCGCTCTTCCGTCCAGTTTCTCCGGGTTCCGGCGTCAGAACAGCACATGGGGCAACGGGCGCGTCGGAGTATTCGAAATCGGCCAATTTTATCGCGGCTTTATCGGCCGCGCCGCGGTTCCCGGCACGCTCGGGGAGTGGTTCAGGATACCCGAAAAGAACCTCGCGGCCTGCACCAACGGCAAGGTCTTCGATGACCCGGCGGGAGGATTCTCGCGCTTCCGCAATGCACTGCTCGCGTTTTATCCACGCGATGTCCGGTTGGCCAAGATAGCAGCCCGCTGCATGTCGGCCGGCCAGTCCGGCCAATACAACTTGCTGCGCTGCGTCCGGCGGGACGATCATTTCGCCGCCCACTACGCCGAGACCAAATTCTGCGCCGACATGTTGTCACTGGTCTATCTGATAAACCGGCGATACGCACCCTATTATAAATGGTTGCAAAAGGGGAGCGGCTTCTTGCCTCGCCTTGGCCCGTTCATGCAGCGGCACGTTGCGGAGCTGGTGAAGGAGAGATCCACCGACGGTAAGATGGCCCGGATCGACCTCATTTGTGCCGCTGTCATCTCGGAACTCAGGGGCGAAGGACTAAGCGACTGCGACAGCCGCTTCCTGGTCGATCACGGGCCGGCCGTTCACGACAAGATCGAGGATCCGGGTTTGAGGGCGACCGATGTCTGGGCGGGTTGACAAAGAACCGGTGCGCAACGTCCTTGTTATAGGCGGTAGTTACTTTGCCGGCCGAGTCTTCGTCGAAGAACTGGCCAGGCAGGGTGACACCAAAATCACCGTCTATAATCGTGGGCGCTGTCCGCTTGGCATGGCAGAGGTCAGCGAACTGACAGGCGATCGCCGCGACCCGGACCGGATTCGCGCCGTCATTCCTCCTTTGCACTGGGATGCCGTCGTGGACTTTTGCGCATACGACCCGGCCGACATCGAGATTTTGTTGCAGAATCTTCCCGGACGGATCGGCCAATACGTCTTCATCAGCACCACCACCGTGTATGACAAGACGCTTGACTTGCCGATTCGCGAGGATGCCCCCAAACTTGCCGCGCCGCAGATTGAACTCGGCAGTCAAGCAGCCTACGGCTTCGACAAATGGCGCGCCGAGCAGGCGGTTGAGGCGCAATGCCAATCGATGGGAGTCAATCACACGATTTTTCGTCCGGCAATAATCTATGGCTATTACAACTACGCACCGCGAGAGACATATTTCTTCGACTTGTTGCGGAAGCACCAGCCTGTTGTCGTCCCCGACAGCGGGCTTGCCCTGTTCAGCTTCATCTGGGTGGTGGATATGGCCCTTATGCTGATCCGCTCACTTGGCGAAAAAAACACATACGGACAGGCGTTCAATCTCGCGGCCGACGAACTGGTCTCCTATCCGCGGATCATTGAGGTGCTGCAGCAGATCACCGGCAAGACCATCGATACTGTTGCTATGCCGGTCGCCGAAATCGAAAGGCAAGGCATCCCGGCGCCTTTCCCCCTGGCCGAGCACCTGATCTACAGCGGAGAGGCCGCACGCAGGACCTTCGGCGTAACATTTACCCCTTTCGCCTCCGGACTCCGCCAGGCGCTGAAATACTATCTGGCGGCCCAGCGACACGCGCGGTCATGACCGGGCCCGCAACAGCCTGCTCGCTGTCCCTCCCGCAACCTTCACCCCCGCAGGAGCCACCATGCCCGCAAGCGAATGCATCGACGTAGCCGCAGACATCATTTGTCCCTGGTGCTACATCGGCAAGCGCCAGCTTGAGCGTGCGCTCGAATCGATCGCCAGCGAGGAACTGAAGTTTTCCGTGCAGTGGCGCCCGTTTCAGCTTATGCCGGAAATACCGTCAACGGGTCGTGACCGGCGCGCGTATCGCGAGGCGAAATACGGCGCTTCGGCGCGTGCGCAGGAAGCGGATGCGCGCGTCGCCGAAGCGGCGGCGCGGGTCGGCCTGGAGTTCCGTTTCGAGTTGATGCACCGCATGCCCAATACCCTGGCGGCGCATCGCGTCGTCTGGCTGGCCGGACGCGAGGGTAAGCAGGACGCGGTGATGGAGGCGCTGTTCCGCGCGCATTTCCTTCATGGCCGCGACCTCGGCGATGGCGCCACTCTGGTCGAAGTGGCCGGTGACTCTGGTCTCGATCCAGCAAAGATCGCGGCACTGCTGGCGGGCCGGGAAGGCCGCGCCGAGGTATTGGCGGAAGAACAAAAACTTCGTCGTGCCGGTGTCGCCGGAGTGCCCGCCTTTCTCATCGGCAACCGCGTGGTGATCGCGGGTGCCGCTCCGGTTGAAGCAATGGCCGGAGCATTCGTCAGCGCCACGCGCAAGGCAATTCGGTTGTGACACTTGGTGTGCCTCCCGCTGCCCTGCGATTCTCATACGGTTAGCTCCCAATTTTCGGGTGAATTTGGCTTTGACCGTTGTCTCATTGCGCCATTGTCTAGTTTTTGGGCCGATGGTTCCGCAACTGTCCCCAGAGATGAGCGCCATCTTTTGACGTTCCTTGGCTGACGCCTATGAGACCAACTGGCGAGATTTCCTTCGCATGCTCAGGCTTCCGGCCGCGCGCCAGCGGCGCTACCTGAGATTGGCACCACCCATCGAGTGGCTGGCGTACGGGCCAAGAAATAGGTTGAGGTCACCCTGACACCACTCACACAAATAACACGCGGGAAGGGCTGTTATGGCGTCTTAAGAGGTGCTATAGGGTCCCCCATGGTCGATTCCGTAACCGAAGCGCGCAAGCGGCAGATCGCACGGCTGGACGGCGCCAGGCCGCCGACGGCACGCAAAGCCATGGCGCTGGCGAAGTCCAAGGCCTACCAGGACGGCGCCGACGCCGAGGCGACCCTGCGGGCTTACGCGACCGATGTCGCGAACTTTCATGCCTGGTGCACGAAGTACGGCTTCACCGCCATGCCGGCGACACCGGAAGTGGTCGGCGCCTATCTCGCCGCGGCGGGCGAGGGCTACGCGATGCCGACCTTGCGCCGCCGGGTCGCTGCCATTGCGCGCGCTTGCGGCGTCGCCGGGCATCCGCTCGACACCAAACATCCGGCGATCCGTGAGACGCTCCGCGGCATCGGCCGCAAGCACGGCAGCCCGGCGCGGCGCGCGGCGGCGCTGACCACGGCCGAGGTCCGCAAGCTGTGCCGGGCCTGCGGTGCCGGCATCGCTGGTGCCCGCGACCGGGCGCTGTTCCTGCTCGGCTTCGCCGGTGCGCTGCGGCGCTCCGAACTCGTCGGGCTGAACGTCGAGCACGTCACCTGGACCGACGAGGGGCTGAAGCTGCTGATCGAACGCTCCAAGACGGACAAGCAGGGCGAAGGCGCCGAAATCGCCATTCCGCGCGGAAGGGCCGAGGAGACCTGCCCGGTCGCCGCGCTGAAGGAGTGGCTCGCGCTGGCTGAGATCACGGCCGGCCCGCTGTTTCGCAAGGTCAACCGCGGCGGTGCGGTCGAGACCGCCCGGTTGAGCGCGGACGGGGTGCGCCAAATCCTGCTCAAGCGCGCCGCCGCGGCCGGTTTGAAAGGCACGCTGGCCGAGCCGGTCAGCCCGCACGGGCTGCGTGCGGGGTTCGTGACGACGGCCTACCGCAACGGGGTGCCGGACGAGGAGATCATGGGACACACCCGGCACCGGAGCCTGACCACGATGCGCAGCTACGTCCGCCGGGCGAAGCTCAGTCAGGCCAGCCCAGCCGGAAAGCTCGGTTTATGACGGACATCAGGTTGAGCAGGCAGCTCGCTGCAAACTCAGCTGTTCCCGGTCGCGATAAGAGGCTTTTCGCTGCCTTAGATGCCAGCTATATGACGTCATTGACAGCATACGCAGCGGGGAATCCTGGTGGCTACTCTGACGGTTCGTAATCTTGATGACGACGTGGTCCGCGCGCTTCGCATACGTGCCGCCGAGCACGGGCGTTCGGCGGAAGCAGAGCACCGCGAGATTCTGCGTTCGGCTTTGGCCGACGCCGCGCGGTCATCCCCACGAGCGGCGGCAGCGGAACGCTTGGCAGAGTTTAGGCGCCGCACTGCGGGTCGCGGATCCGCCAGCGCCATCGAACTCCTCCGAGAGTCGCGGACGGGCGATGCGTCTCGGACGATGGACAGCTAAGGTTGGCACTGGTCGTCGATGCCAGTGTCGCCCTGAAATGGGTCCTGGACGAGCCCGACAGTCACCTCGCGCAGGCGCTGGCCGAAGGCGATGAGACGCTTCTCATGCCGGACTTTTGGCTGAACGAAGCCTGCAACGTCCTATGGCTCCAGGTGCGCAAGCGCATTTTCTCGTCGGACGAGGCTAGAGAGGGGCTGGCTCTGCTTCGAGGTATGGTGGAGCCGACGCCCACAGACGGACTCGAATTGCACGATGTCGCCCTCGATATCGGCCTGGCCACAAACCACTCGACCTACGACACGCTGTATCTGGCCTTCGCGATAGCCATGGGAGCACGGGCCGTCATCGTGGCAGACGCCATGTTCGTGAAGGATATGCACAGACATCCCGATCCGACGTTGGCAGCTATGCTGCTACCTCTTGACACTTGGGCGCACCAACGCGGGTTGGCATGACCGACGACTACGTCCGACCGAAGGCAAGGCAAGGCACGACGGTCCGGCGCCAAGTGCTTGTGGGGCAGACCAAATGAGGATCGGAATTACACGCGGGAATGCCCGTTATCGGGTGTGCTTTGCAACTCAAGCTAAGGTCAATCGGGCTTTCAGACGCGGCGTCATCCAGTTGAGAAACGCACGAAGCTTAAGCGGGACCGGCTTCCGCGGCGCATAAATGATGTGCACCGGAAGTGATTCCGGTTCGAACTCTTCCAGCACGATGGACAGTTTCCCCGCGCGTTTCGCGGCATCCATCTTGTACGACATCACACGAGCTAATCCGGCGCCCTCGATCGCCGCCAGCACGGCCGCTTCAGACGTATTGACGCACAACCGCGAGCGGATTGGCGCGATTCTGGCGCGACCGGCTCGCACAAATTTCCAGGCCGTAGGAATCGCATGATCGTCGATGGTAATGCAGTCATGCGTCGCCAGATCGTCGAGCTGCTCCGGATGCCCGCGCGCGCTCAGATATGCGGGGCTGGCGCAAACGACAATGCGGATCGAGCCAACGCGGGTGGCGATCATGTTGCTGTCCGGCAGTGTGCCGACGCGGATCGCGATATCGATGTTCTCTTCGCTGGTGTTGACGACGCGGTCGGTCAACATCAGCCGTAACGAAATGTCCGGGTAGGCTTCAAGGAATTCGGTGGCAAGCGGCAACAAATGCGTGTGCCCGAGGCCCCACGGCGTCGTCACCGCGAGTTCCCCTTTGGGCACTCGGTATTCCCCCGATACTTCCCGTTCGGCGTCATCAACCTGCTCAATGATGCGCTTGCAGGCGTCGATGTAGGCCCGCCCGGCATCGGTCAACGTGATCCGCCGCGAGGTGCGTTGAAAGAGTTGGGCTTTGAGGCGGGATTCGAGCTCGGCCACTTTGCGGCTGACGGTTGCGACCGGCGAGTTCAAACGACGCGATGCAGCCGAGATGCTGCCGGTTTCGGTCACGGCGATGATCACCGACATGGCCTCCAACCGGTCCATCTCCGCCTCGCTTTTCCAGATTTCGGGAAGTGTCTTCTCAATCCTATCGGCTGCCCGGTGGCACCGCAACGCGCTAGTTAGGTGTCCATGGGAGGGCCCGCATGACCGGACCGAACAACAAATGGCCAGCCGTTCGGGGTCCATCTCGCCGCACACTGATGATTGGCAGCGTCGCCGCGGCCTCGGCGTTGACAGCCGCAGCGGAGGCGAAAGACGCGAGCCGGCCGGTTGTCCCCTCAAGCGGAGTTCGCAGCGTGAGCACGATCAGGACACGGGACGGGACCGAGATTTACTACAAGGACTGGGGAAAGGGGCCACCCGTCCTCTTCAGTCACGGATGGCCGCTCAACGCCGATGTCTGGGACGACCAGATGATGTTTATGGCATCGCGCGGCTTCCGCTGTGTTGCCTTCGATCGCCGCGGCCACGGCCGATCGAGTCAGCCTTGGGACGGCAACAACTATGACAGCTTTGCCGCGGACCTCGCTGCACTGATCGATGCGCTCGACCTGAAGGGTGCCACCCTGGTTGGTCATTCGGCGGGCGCCGGGGACATCGCACGCTATATCGGACGGTATGGGACGGGGCGTGTTTCCGGCACGGTCCTGGTCTCGGCGATCCCGCCCCTGATGCTCAAGACGCCCGCCAATCCCGGCGGCGTTCCGATCGACGTCTTCGACGGTATCCGTGCCGGTGTTGCCGCCGATCGCGCCCAATTCTATCGCGATCTGGGAGACGGTCCGTTCTTCGGTGCCAACCGTCCGGGATCGAAGGTCTCGCAGGGCGTCAAGGATGCATTCTGGCTGTGGTGCATGCAGGTGAGCCTGCGGGCGTCGTACGAAGGCATCACGGCGTTCTCGGAAACGGACTTCACCGGGGACCTCAAGCGATTCGATGTTCCGACCCTGATCATCCACGGCGAGGACGACCAGAACGTTCCGATCGCGAACACGGCGCTGCTGTCTGCGAAGCTGATCCGGAAAGCGACATTGAAGGTTTATCCCGGCGCGCCGCACGGGCTGACGGTCACCCACAAGGACAAGTTCAACGACGATCTTCTGACATTCGTGAAAAGTTTGCCAACTGCGGAGTCCTTACGATGAGCACAGTAACGACAAAAGACGGCGTGGAAATCTACTACAAGGACTGGGGCAAGGGCCAGCCCATCGTGTTCAGCCACGGCTGGCCGCTGTCGGCCGATGACTGGGACGCGCAGATGCTGTTTTTCCTCGACAAGGGCTATCGTGTCATCGCGCATGATCGGCGCGGCCATGGCCGCTCTGCGCAGGTCGGCGACGGCCACGACATGGATCATTATGCCGACGATCTTGCCGCGGTGACGAGCCGTCTGGGTCTCGAGAACGCCATTCACGTGGGCCATTCGACCGGCGGCGGCGAGGTGGTGCACTACCTCGCGCGGCACGGCGAGGGCCGCGTGGCAAAGGCCGCCATCATCAGCGCGGTGCCGCCGTTGATGGTGAAAACCGAGGCGAATCCGCGGGGCTTGCCAAAGCAGGTCTTCGACGACCTTCAGGCGCAGCTTGCCGCCAATCGTTCGGAATTCTACCTCGCGATCGCGAGCGGCCCATTCTACAATTACAACCGCCCGGACGCGAAGCGGTCCGAGGCCATCGTCCGAAACTGGTGGCGCCAGGGCATGATGGGCGGTGCCAAGGCGCATTACGACGGCATCGTCGCCTTCTCCCAGACCGATTTCACAGCGGATCTCAAGACGATCGGCGTGCCGGTGCTGGTGATGCACAGCGAGGACGACCAGATCGTGCCCTATGCCGATGCCGGGCCGCTGTCAGCCGAGCTGCTGAAGAACGGCGTCCTGAAGACCTACAAGGGTTTTCCCCACGGTATGCCTACGACGCAGGCCGAAACCATCAACGCCGACTTGCTGGCGTTTATCCAAGGCTGACAAACCGTTCCGCGAAAGAAGTTTTCATGCAACCTGCTCTCAAGGGGCTTGTCGTCATGGGCACCTGCTCGCTGCTCGCCACCGGGGCGTCCGCCCAGAGTGCGAGGGACATTCGCGGTCCTTCGCCGCTGGTCGCCATCGAAAACGAACCGCCGGCTAAGCTTATTGTCGACCCGCCGCTCGCTGAACAGTTGGCAAAGGGCCTCGTTTTCATCCAGTACCGGACGGAGAATCTGCGCGTGGTGCCTGTGTTCGGCAAAGGCGCCCTCGATGTGTCGCCGCGGATCGGACACCTCCATATCACCGTTGACGATCTGCCCTGGCACTTTGTCGATGCCAGCGGCGAGACGGTGATCGTGGTCGGCTTGCCGCCCGGTCCGCACAAGGTGCTGTTCGAGTTGGCGGATCCGACGCACCGGGTCATTACCAGCGAAACGGTGAAGTTTGTCGTGCCCGATCGCTAGGTGCGTTCCATCCAGGGTGGGAGTCGATCCATGCCATTATCGAAAGCGGATCCATTGTCGCGACGGGGCTTCTGCCTGTGCTGCGCTGGCGCTGCTGTCACGGGTGGATGGCTGACACCGCGTGAAGCCTTTGCGGAGGCGCGCGGCATCGTCAGCCTGATCAAGGACAGCGCTGCCGCCTCGCCGATCGTTACGAATAGGTTACGCAACAATATCAGCGTGCTTGAAGGGTCCGGGGGCACCGTCGCCGTGCTGACAGGCCCCGACGGCAAGGTGCTGATCGACGCGGGCATTGCAGTCTCGCGCCCGCAGATGACCAAGGCGCTTGCTGATATCGGCGCCGATCCGATCACGCACCTGGTCAATACGCACTGGCACTTCGATCACACGGACGGCAATGCCTGGCTCAACGCCGCCGGAGCGAAGATCATTGCGCAGGAAAATACCCGCAAATACTTGTCCCGCGTTCAACGTGTAGCCGACTGGGACTACAATTTTCTTGCACCGCCGCCGGGCGGAATGCCGACCGAGGTATTTACCGGCGAACGCACTCTCAAGCTAAACGGGTCGACGATCGTGCTCAGACAGTACGGTCCGGCGCATACCGACAGCGATATTTCCGTTACATTTGTCGAAGCAAACGTCATCCACGTGGCTGATACATTCTGGAATGGCGTCTATCCGTTCGTCGACTATTCGACCGGCGGCAGCATCGACGGGATGATCGCGGCGTCCGATGCCAATCTCGCGGCGGCGTCCGGCGACACCATCATTATTGCCGGCCATGGCAAAGCTGTGGGAACCAAAGCCGAGCTTCAGGAATTCCGCGACATGCTCGTCGCCGTTCGTGACGCGGTCAGTGCGCTCAAGCGGCAGGGACGCTCGCGCGATGAAACCGTCGCCGCCAGGCCGACAGCCGCATTCGACGCCAGGTTCGGCAATTTCGTCATCGATCCCGGTTTCTTCACGAGGCTGGTTTACGACGGCGTCTGACCACGGATTCCGTCATTTCAAACTCGGAGGCTGACATGAAGCACGTTGATCTGGCTGATACGCCCGGTGCCCTTGATCGCCGGCGGTTCTCTGTTGGCCTGCCGCTACTGGCGGCCGGCGCCGCCTATCTGCGACAGGTGCCCGCGGCAACGGCATCGCCGGCCGGCAAAGCTCCGATAGTAACGCACTATCGGACCAAAACGATTGACGGCATCAAGATCTTTTATCGCGAAGCGGGGCCGGCTAACGCTCCGGTCGTGCTGTTGCTGCACGGCTTCCCGACCTCGTCACACATGTTTCGCAATCTGATTCCGGAACTAGCCGATCGGTATCATGTGATCGCACCGGATTACCCAGGCTACGGGCAGAGCGATATGCCCGATCGCGCAACGTTTTCCTACACTTTCGACCGATTCGGGGAGCTGGTCGATGGCCTGCTCGACCAGCTTGGTGTCAGACGCTATGCGATGTACGTGATGGACTATGGCGCGCCAGTCGGCTGGCGTCTCGCGCTGAAGCATCCCGAGCGCGTCACCGCGCTGATCGTGCAGAACGGGAACGCCTATGACGAAGGGCTTAAGGCGTTCTGGGACCCGATCAAGGCCTATTGGTCCGACCATTCGGAAGCGCATCGCAAGGCGCTTTATGTGCTGGTGGCGCCGGAGACGACGAAGTTCCAGTATACGGATGGAGTCAGCGATGTCAGCCGAATTGCGCCGGACAACTGGGTCTATGACCAGGCGCTGCTGGACCGGCCCGGAAACGCCGAAATCCAGATGGATTTGTTCTACGACTATCGAACCAATCTGCCGCTTTATCCCGAGGTGCAGGCCTATTTTCGCAAGCACCAGCCGCCCGTATTGATTGTCTGGGGCAAGAACGACAAGATTTTCCCTGCCGACGGGGCCTATCCCTACAAGCGCGATCTTCCCGAGGTCGAGTTTCACCTCATCGACACCGGGCATTTTGCGCTCGAGGACAAAGCCGACGAAATGGTGCCGCTGATCCGCGATTTCCTCGGTCGCAAGGTCTCGTCTTGAAGTTGATGTAGCATGCGATGGGTTGCCGCGGCGTTGGACATCGGGAGGTTGCTTGATGAGCGTGGTCGTATCGGTCAACGTCGGGTTGCCTCGGGACGTAGCGTGGCAGGGCAGGACGGTCCGGACTGCGATCTGGAAGACGCCCGTGCAGCGACGGATTTTCGCCGGCAGGCTGAATCTCGCCGGCGACCGCCAAGGCGACCTGGGCGGCCATGGCGGCGAACAACGTGCAATCATGGTTTACCAACTCGAATCCTACCGCTACTGGTCGAACTACCTTGAGCGGTCGGATCTTGTGCCGGGGATTTTCGGCGAAAACCTCACTGTCGAGGGCCTCGCCGATGTCGAAGTTTGCATCGGTGATCGCTTCAGGATTGGCACCGTCATCGTCGAGGTCAGCCAGCCACGCGACACCTGCTACCGTGTCGGCATCAGGCTGGAACGTCCGGAGATGCCGGCGTTGCTGGTGGCGCACCGCCGGCCCGGTATCTATTTCCGGGTCATACAGGAGGGTGAACTCGGTGCCGGCGATCGCATCGAGAAGCTCTCCGACGGCCCGGAGCGTATAACGGTCGCCGAGATCGATGCCCTTCTCTACTCGGCTGAGCACCCCCTCGAGGCCTTGCGCCGGGCAGCCCGCATTCCGGCGCTCAGCCCCGGGTGGCAGCGCTCAATGCAGGGGCTGGCCGAAGCTGCCGAAGCGGGAGGCACGACGGGCAACGCCGGCCTCGGGGCCGGAGCGTCGGCGCCCCTCGCATGGCAGGGCTTCCGCCCGCTTGTGATCGCGACCTTACGCGAGGAGAGCGCGGACGTCCGATCGTTCGAGTTCACCGCCGAAGATCGCACGCCGCTGCCACCTTCCTTGCCGGGCCAACATGTCGCGGTCCGCGTACAACCGAACCCGGATGGTCCCGCTGTCACACGGAACTATTCGCTGTGCGGTCCACCCGGGAACCCAACCTATCGGATTGGCGTCAAGAACGAACACGGTCTCGCAAGCAGCCTTCTCCACCAAATCGTCCACGCCGGAGGTCGCCTGGAGGTCAGCGCGCCGCGCGGCTCGTTTACCCTTGCGGCCGGTCCGTCGCCCGTCGTGCTCATCAGCGCCGGTATCGGCGTCACACCGATGCTGGCGATGCTGCATGCCGGGGCGGCGACGGACGCCGAGACGCCCCGGCAGGTTTGGTGGCTGCATTCAGCCCGCGACCGGGCGCACCATGCGTTTGCCCGGGAAGCCGACGAGCTGCTTGGCGCGCTGCGGATGTCCCATCGCTGCGTGGTCTACAGCCGGCCTGCACCTGAAGACAGGCCCGGCCAAACATTCGATCGGCCAGGTCATCTTTCGCCGGAGCTGCTTCAGGAGATCGGGGTTCCTGAAGATGCCGACTTCTACCTGTGCGGTCCACCGCGCTTTCTTGAGGATTTTCAGAAGGGCCTGGCGGCCCGCGGCATCCCCCGGTCCAAAATCCGCGTCGAAGCGTTTGGGCCGGCGCCTGCCCTTACGCCCGGTATCGCCGGTCTTGCGACAACCTTGCCACATCGCCCTGACGGGGCTGAAGGCGGCGGACCTACGGTAACGTTCCTGCGCAGCGGTCTGGCAGTGCCGTGGGACACGCGCTTCGGCAGCCTGCTGGAACTGGCCGAAGCCTGCGCCGTTCCGGTGCGCTGGTCCTGCCGTTCAGGCGTCTGCCACAACTGCGAAAGCGGCTTGATTGAAGGCGAGGTCGTTTACGTGCCGGAACCGCTGGATCCGCCAGCCGAAGGCAATGTGCTGATCTGCTGCGCAACGCCAACAACTGCGGTCGAGATTGATCTGTAGAGGCATCATCCTCGCCCGACTTCGGCAGTAGACCGGGCCTCGCAACGCGCCACGGGCCCGCCTGACCCAAACGGACTGGAGACGATTCATGAACCAGCAAACGCTTGCCTATCAGGCCGACGGCCTCGAGATGCGAGGGCAGCTTTTCTTCGAACCGGCCGCTGCTACTCGTGCTGCTGTGCTCGTCTTCCCGGAGGCGTTCGGCCTTGGCGAGAACGCGCTCCGGCACGCGAAGCAGTTGGCGGAAGCTGGCTATGTCGCCCTTGCCTGCGATCTGCATGGCGATGGCAGGTTCATCGACGATCTGCCGGAGGCGCTGGCTCTGGTGCAGCCGCTTTTCGACGATCCCAAACGAACGCGCGCGCGTGCAGTCGCAGCAATGGAGGCGCTTGCAGCCCGCCCGGAAGTTGACCCTTCACGCATGGCGGCGATCGGCTTCTGCTTCAACATGTCGCTTGAGCTCGCGCGTTCGGGCGCCGACCTGAAAGCCGCAGTCGGGTTCCACACCTGCCTGGGCACCAAGGCGCAGCCGATCGAACCTGGCACGATCAAGGGGCGAGTCCTGGTCTGCATCGGAGCCGATGACCCGATCATCTCCGTCGAGCAACGTGCCGACTTCGAGGCGGAGATGCGCCGCGTCAAAGCGGACTGGAGCATGGAAATTTACGGCGGAACCGTCCACAGTTTCACCAGCCCTGATGCCGATCGGCGGGGTATGCCGGACACGATTCGCTACAGCCCTGTTGCAGCCGCTCGGTCACGGGCGTCCATGCTGGCACTGTTCTCGACGACGCTGGCCGAGCGGACTGACGCGGCCGGACCTGGTACTGTCGGATCGGACCGATCCGCATCCATCCGATGAGCACGATCATCCACGCATATAGCGGCGGTCGTGATCGGGAGGTCGCCAATCTCATTTTGTCCATCCAGAGCGGAGAGGCTGGACTTAGCCTGAGCGTGGAAGATCAACCCGATCTTCTGGACATCGCCAGCACGTACCGCGATGGCGGCTTTTGGATCGCTGTCGACGACAGCGACACCATCGTCGGCACGATCGGCCTTCTGGCTTACGGATGCATCGGTATCCTGAAGAAGTTCTTTGTGGCTGCGCCCTTTCGCGGTCGCGGCGGACCGGCCTTCGAATTGCTGAATGACTTGCTGCATCGGGCGCGCGAGCTTGGGATGACGGACATCGTACTTGATACCCCCTCCGTCGCAACGCGGTCGCACGCGTTTTACGCAAGGAACGGCTTCAAACCAGCAAGTCCAGGCGAGTTGCCCGCGGGTTACAGATATCACGTCCGGGACAGCCTTCTGTTCCGGCGACATCTGGGGGGATCCTTATGAGCCAGGAAGAACATCCGCCTCGCAGGCCAGTTGCTCGCCGGTATGAGTCAAGGTTCGGAGCCTAACGAGATCGCTGCGCTATTCAGTGCGGACGTCCGGATCGAGGTCCGGGGCATCATAGCGGACAACGACCGGGCCCTGGTTATCGGGGAACTCGCTTCAAGGGTTGAAATCGAGCGCGAAAATCATCGAGAAGGAAAACGAAATGAAAACGCAATTGCCGATCGATGCTCCGGGACTTCTCAGCGTCGTGCCAGCACTTGGCGAGACACCCGTTTTCCAACCGGGCCAGCAGGTCAGGGTCCTGCAACGGTTCCCGCTCGGTCATTACCGGGTGCCTCTGTATCTTCGTGGCAGGACCGGCATCGTTGAGCGGCTGGTCCAACCTGCTATCGACAATGAGGAGGAGGGATTTGGCCGCAACGCCGGCGTGAAGCGACATTACTACCGGATCGCCGTCCCCCTCTCCGACATCTGGGCCGGCTACGCCGGCAGCCACCGCGACCGCCTGTACATCGAAGTTTTCGAAACCTGGCTGGAGGCCGCTCATAATGCATGACCACGATCATGACCATGCCCATCAGGAGATCGGCGCGACGGAACCGCCCGGCTATTTCGACATTCTGCAAGCGGCACTCGAAGAAATATTGATCGAGCGCCAGTTGCTACAGCACGGCGAGATCGAGCGCCAGATCGACGTTCTGGACTCTCGCACGCCCGCCCTTGGCGCCAAGGTCGTCGCCCGCGCCTGGACAGACCCGGGGTTCCGCGCCCGCCTGCTCGCCGACGGGCGGGGAACCTGCGAGGAGCTCGGCGTCACCTTCTACGACGACACGGGACTCATCGTGCTTGAGAATACCGAGACAGTCCACAACCTGGTCGTCTGTACTTTATGCTCCTGCTATCCGCGCCCGCTGCTTGGTCTACCACCGGAATGGTACAAGTTGAAACCTTACCGCGCCCGCGCGGTGATTGAGCCGCGCGCGCTGCTTGCGGAGTTCGGCACGATCATCCCTCAGGACGTGGAAATCCGGGTCGCCGACTCGACGTCCGCATTGCGCTTTCTCGTGCTGCCGCTCCGGCCCGAGGGCACCGACGGCTACACCGAGGAGCAGCTTGCCGCGCTGGTCACCCGCGACGCGATGATCGGCGTTGTCCCTGTCACCGTCAATGAGCACAGGGCCGCCGCATGATAAGCCTGGAAGACTTCATGCACCGGCTGCCCAACGACGTCGGCGGTCAGCCCTCGCCCGCCTTCGCCCGGGTGGAACACGCCTTCGCCCCCTGGGAGAAGCGCTGCCACGCGCTGGCTGACGTCCTGGACTATCACAAGCTCATCAGCACCGAGGAGAAGCGCCGCGGCGTCGAGGCGCTCGGAGCCGAGATGGTCAATCGGTTGAACTACTACGAACGTTGGGCCACCGCTTTCGCCATCCTTCTGTTCCAAAAGGGTGTCCTGACGCCGACCGGGCTTGCCGCGAAGATGAACGAGATCGAGGCACGCTGGTCCGCCGAGCGGCTTTCGGTTGATGGGGCCGGAACGTGAGCGACCGATGGAATCCCCCGGCCGGACTGTCGCGCCTCAGGAGTCGGCATGGGCCGCGAGAAACGATGGATCGTCTCGTTGCCGGCGTCACCGCGCGGGGGATGACCATCTTCGCTCGGATTGATCATGGTGCCGGGGCGGCAAAGGCAGGGTTTTCGCTTCGGCCAACCGAGCTTCTCGTCTTCGGACACGCGCGCAGCGGCACGCCGCTGATGCAGGCCGCGCAGACTGTCGGCATCGACCTCCCGCTCAAGGCCCTCGTCTGGCAGGACGGAGGCGGGGTGGTGTGGGTCGGCTTCAACGAACCCGACTGGGTCGCGTGCCGGCATGGTCTCGCGCCTGAGAGCGTCCCCGCCGTGCGAGCCATGCGCGAGGCCTTGGCCGAGCTCGCGCGTGAGGCGGCCGGAACGGCCGACAGCTTATCCTGATGGACTTTACCGGCTGCCGTTCTCGCCGCCCGCCGAGGCGTTTGTATCATTCAATGGAGTACAGGTCGCATGGGTAAGCTTCAAGGTAAAGTCGCAGTTATCACCGGTGCCAACAGCGGTATCGGCTTGGCTGCCGCGCGTCTTTTTGTTCAGGAGGGTGCGAACGTCTTCATGACGGGGCGGCGGCAACGGGAACTCGACGCCGCCGTACAGTCGATCGGACGAGGTGCGCATGGCGTGCAGAGTGACGTCTCAAACCTTGCAGACCTCGACCGTCTGTTCGCGATCGTTCGAGACGCGGCGGGAACCATCGACGTTCTCTTCGCCAATGCGGGTGGCGGGACGTTCGCGCCGCTCGGCTCGATCACGGAGGAGCAGTTCGACACGATCTTCGCAACCAACGTCAAAGGCACTTTATTTACCGTGCAGAAAGCGCTTCCGCTGATGAAGGACGGCGGTTCGATTATTCTCACGGGGTCTACCGCAGGAACGACCGGCACGCCTGCCTTCAGCGTCTACAGCGCCAGCAAGGCGGCGGTGCGCAACTTCGCCCGAAGCTGGATCCTGGATCTCGCGCCGCGGAAGATACGGGTCAATGTACTCGTGCCCGGCCCAACCTCCACGCCCGGCTGGCATGGTCTCTCGCCCAGCGAGGAGGCGAATCAAGCCATGATCGAAGCCGCGGCCGCGTCCATTCCGCTCGGACGGATGGGCGAGCCCGAGGAGGTCGCGCGCGCCGCCCTTTTCCTGGCTTCGGACGACAGCAGCTTCATGAGCGGAAGCGAGTTGTTCGTCGACGGCGGATCGGCACAGGTCTGAACTGAATCCGAGGTTGGCCTGGCCAATTCGCGAGCCATCGCTCGAAAGCGCTCTTGCGTTGCCACTGCCCAGCTCACGAGGAAGCCATGCAGCGTCTCGTTACCCCCTTCGGCTTTCGATCGACGGCCGCACAAGTTGCAGGCGGCATTGACCTCACCAGCAAGCGGATCATCATCACAGGCGGTGCGGCCGGGGTCGGCTTGGCTACTACCGCACGCGTGCTGGCCAGTGCGGGCGCCGAAATCACGTTGGCGGTACGGCGCCCGGAGGCGGCGCAGCCGGTTGCCGGGGAACTACGCCAAGCCACCGGCAATCCGGCAATTGAGGTGCGGCAGCTTGATCTGTCGGACCTCCGCTCGGTGCACTCTTTCGTGGATGATTGGGCCGGCCCGCTCCATGTGCTGATCAACAATGCCGGCATCATGGCCGTGCCGGAGCTCGAGCGGACGCCGCAGGCTTTTGAGCTTCAATTCGGCACCAATTATCTCGGTCATTTCGCGCTGACGCTGGGGCTGCACCGCTTCCTCGCGGCAGCGAACGGTGCGCGCGTCGTGTCAGTGAGTTCAAGCGCACATTTTTTCTCCCCCGTCATTTTCGATGACCTTGGCTTTGACTTTGTGCCTTACACCCCCATCGGAGCCTATAGGCAATCGAAGTCGGCGGCCGCGCTGCTTGCGGTCGGGATCACCCAAAAATGGGCCGGGGTATCCTTTCAAACGCGCTCAACCCCGGCGCCATTGCGACCGGACTTCAGAAGCATACCGGGGGCCTGAAAACCCCCGTCGAGCGCCGCAAGACACCTGAACAGGGCGCAGCAACAACCGTATTGCTGGCAGCGTCGCCTCTGTTGGACGGTATAACCGGTCGCTATTTCGAGGACTGCAACGAAGCGGAACAAGTCGCCAAGCGCCCGACCGACTTCACCGGTGGTTATGCCGCCTACGCTCTCGATCCTGGCAATGCGGCCAGGCTCTGGGACGTGTCGCAGCGGCTTATCGAGGAATCCAGCAAATGATAGCAGTGCGTTGGCGCACTAACACGACCGGGCCGGAGAGACGCATGCACATACCGGCGCTTTCGATCTCAAGTGTTCCGATCGCAGATCGGGGCGGAGAGCCTGCCGTTGCGCTTGCATCGGTTGCGTATGGCCAACTTAGCCTTCAGAAGTTTAGACATAACAACGCTTTTCGCCGGTCATCGGACCAATCATCCCTGGCTGTTGCGGCTGGCAGGGGTTAACCAGTCAGCCCCTATTATTATTACCTAACTTCAGCCCCCGAAAGTACCGAACAGCTTGGCGAACGCCTGCTGCATGTGTTCTGGCGTCATCGGCATCCACGCCTTCAGGGACGCTTCCGGCGTAGTTGCCTCGACGGCGCTCTCCATGCGCTGCTGGAGCTTTTCCATTGCCGCCTGATGCATCGGTACGACATCGGGTAGGCCAAGAAACCGGCGGGCCTCTTCGGGCGGGCAGTCGACTTCGACGGTGACCTTCATAATGCGGTTCCTGTTCGAAATGCCCCTCGGCGATCAAGGGCGAAGACAGCGAAACGAGGACAGCCAACACTCCCTCGCCGCGTCATCAACGCAGCCGGGTCAGTTTCCGTTCATCTGGAACACTCCCGTCGTCACACATCACTCCGAACGCCCCGATAACGACAGCCTGCCTTTGTGACATTTCCATCGGGGACGCGCGTGACGTTTCTATCGGGGGCTTACAGGCCTTGTCCGCATAATGTCCGTCTATGGTAAGTCCGCGCCGACGCGGCTGCGCGGCGTTGCCCGGGGACCAGCCGGCTGGCCGGCCCCGGATCGCGCTACACCGCCTCCTTCAATTCCTTGGCCGGTCGAAACGCGATCTTCTTGTTCGCGGCGACCGCGACGGATTCGCCCGTCGCCGGGTTCCGTGCGGTGCGTGCCGGTCGATCGCGCACTTGCAGGATGCCGAGGCCGCTCAGGCGGATTTTGTCGCCCTTGACGAGCTGCCGGGTGATGAGTGCCACGAAATCGTCCAGGACGGCTTCGGCCGCCTTTTTCGACAGGTCATGCCCCTCCGCCAGTTCAGCGGCGATATGCTTCAGCGTGATGGTGGCTTGCGGCGCGGCCTTCGCCGGGACGGCCTTCTTGGCTGGGGCAGCGGCCTTTTTCGCGGGTGCAGCGGCCTTGCTTGCCGGCACGGCCGGTTTTTTCGCTGCCGCCTTCGCGGGAGCCGCGGTCTTCGTGGCGGCAGGGGCCGGTTTCTTGGCGGGCGGCATCACGATCTCCTCGGAAAAGCTTTCGGTGCGGTAACCTGCTCGCGCTGACTGGATTCGGACAACAACGGCCAGCGCCTCACGCGCGGAATCCAAAATCGGTCCGATGGTTAATCTTTCTCGCCGTATCGAGCAACCGCGGGGCGCCTCCCCGAATTTGGGCGCTTTAGTCTCAGATCGCCGCCACGCGGTCCGGCAGAGGGAGACCGCCAGCCACTTCGGCGGTCGCTCAGCAGCAATCCGCCTTGTGCCACTTTTCTGTTCCTCTCAGCCGCACGGTCCCAGTGCAGCGGGACTTTTCGGCCCCCGGCGTGGAGCCTCAATTGATTGCACGGCCTTCATGGCTTGCCTCCGGGTGTCGTCTTCCATCCGGCCAGATGGGTTCCCGGCCGGGAGACATATATCGGCCCGCCGTGCATGAATTCGATACTGAATCCGTATGGTGCCGAATCCGGCAATCCCCGCCTTGCTTTTTGCGGCGAAGCAATAGCCG
>Ga0326727_10003272_pt1 | contig 52439 bp, 47 predicted proteins | sample MB2enrmetagenome_FD_207643 | JGI IMG/M metagenome (GOLD analysis project Ga0326727, IMG submission 207643) | Lab enriched peat soil microbial communities from McLean, Ithaca, NY, United States - MB29MY | ecosystem: Environmental > Terrestrial > Soil > Wetlands > Peat | place: USA: New York...
GCGACGGTGGCCGAGGCAAAAGAGGCGCTGAAGGCCAGCGATGCAGCGATTCGGGATTGGCTTGGGCCGATTTTGAAAGGGAATGCGAAGATCTCCGGATTCAAGCCGGACGCGTGGGCGTTTGTGTCGTATCTGATCGCCCATGAGGCGCACCACCGCGGGCAGATGCTGCTGCTGGCGCGGCAACTGGGGCATGCGGTGGACAAGAGCACCAGCTTCGGGATGTGGGAGTGGGGCGTGCGGTGAGCGCCCACCGAGGACTGCACATACCCAAAGCCCAGTTGATTCTATTGCGTTTTCGGCACGACCGAACAGGGTGTGGAAAAGGGCGTGTGTTCGCGGCAACATCCACAAAAACACCCCCTCAGGGGCTGAAGCCCACCTTTCTTTTCAGGCGTCTGCGGCACGGCTGAAGCCGGGCCCCAAAAAAGAGACAAGCGTTATCGGCTTTGGAGAGCGCGGGCGAGGACGCCCGCGCTACAGCCGATCTGGAGATCGGCGCTACAGTTTCATCTCCCGCGGGTCGGCTTCGGCGGTGGGGGACTGATACAAAGCCCTCGCGAATCGCGACTCGAACGAGTTTCTCCGCAAGCTGTGAAGCCGTGCGCTTTCAAAAACCGGAGTTTTGCCACGGGCTGCTCATGAAGTCGTGCACTGACGGTTCGTGCCGCTACAGAGGCTTTTTTCCGCAGGGTGAGAAGTCGTGCCCTTCCAGAAAATCGGCCAAGTAAGTATCCTCCGGCAGAGCCGGAGGCTTTACGGTTGCTGGCCCCTCAAAGGGAGCTGATCGCAACCGGTGAAAAGCAAAAGCAGCTACAACAGCAGCAGCGTGCAAAACCATGGACTTCGGCAGAACGAAAGGAAAAGCGGGAGGTATACTCCCGTAATTCTCAAAGTTCTACTGCCACCCCGGCAGAGCCGGGGGATCTCCTTTTTGAATTAGAGGTTCCCTGACGGCGCTGGGGCTGCCTGCCCGGTCAAATTCATCGAACGTTTGCAATTTGTTTGCCTGACTGCATTAATCTGTTAACGGTTCCGTGCGGCTTCCGCATTTGAAACTCAACGGCCGCGGGAAGAGGGCTGAACGGTTGAGCCAGACAGTATTTGTACTCGAAGACGACACGGATATCTCGCGGCTGGTGCAGCATCATCTGGAAGCGGCAGGTTTCGAGGCGCGCCTCTTTCATACCCCCACCAACCTGATTCCCGATGCCGAGCGCCAGGCGCCGGCCCTGTTTCTGCTGGACATCATGGTGCCCGGCGGGGATGGGCTCGATGTCTGCCGCAGGCTGCGCAATCATCCCGCGCTTTCCACCGTTCCCATCATCTTTTTGACCGCGCGCGCGGGAGAAAACGACCGCGTGCTGGGTCTGGAACTGGGGGCCGACGACTACATCACCAAGCCCTTCGCAACCCGCGAGCTGGTGGCGCGCGTCAAGGCCGTTTTGCGGCGCTTCGAGCGTCCCACCACGCCCTCGGTCATCAGTTTTGAAGAAGTCGTTATCGACGCCAACGCCATGCAGTTGAAGGTGCGCGGCGAACTGACCACCACCACCGCCACCGAGTTCCGGCTGCTCGATTACCTGGCCCGCCATCCCGGCCGGGTCTTCAGCCGCGATCACCTGCTGGATGCGGTGTGGGGCGATGCGCGCTTTGTGACCCCGCGCTCGGTCGACGTCTATGTGCGCCGCATCCGTGAGAAGATCGAGGTCGATCCGGAGAATCCGCGCTACCTCAAGACGGTGCGCGGCGCCGGCTATCGCTTTGAGATGCCCAAAGGCGAATGACGGGCCGGTCCTTGGCCGGTCCTTGGCCGGTCGCCCCGGAACCTGTCCCATGGGAGTGCCGCCGATTGACCCGCAGAGTATTCTTCAAGCTGGTCGGGCTGTTTGTCCTGCTGCTGGTATTCCACGCCGTCGTCATGGAGATAGTCTTCAACGGCATGGTGGGGAATCGAGCCGGGGCAGCGATGCACCTGCTTGGCCGAGCGGCCCTCTGGTCCGGCCCGATCGCCTTGGCGGCGGCCCTGCTGGTGGCCGCGTGGGCGGCCGGCCGCATTGCCGCCCGGCTCAACCGCGTCGTCACCTTTGCACGACGCGTCGCAGGCGGCGATTTGAGCGCGCGCCTTGACGAGACGGGCGAGGGTGAACTCTCCGTCATGGCGGCGGCCCTGAACCAGACCGCCGAGCGGCTGGGCCGGAGCTTTGCCGAGATCGAGAGCCGACGCCAGGAACTGGCTGCCATGCTCGACTCCATGCAGGAGGCGGTGGTCGCCATCACTCCCGAAGGCCTGGTGCGCTGGTCCAACGCGGTCATGCAGCGCATCGCCGGCGTCCAGATTCATCCCGGCCGCCCGCTCATTCATTTCGTTCGCGACCCCGACGTGCTGGCCTGCGTCCGCGCGGCCCTCGATCACCGTGAAGTGCGCTTTGGCCGCGCCAACTCGCTGGCTCCGGGCCGCATCTTCGAGATCAATGCCGCCCCACTGCCCTCCAGCGGCGCGCTCGTCGTTCTCCACGACGTCACCCGCATCGAGGCCGCCGAGAGATCCCGGCGCGACTTTATCGCCAACGTCAGCCATGAGCTGCGCACCCCGCTTACGTCTATTCAGGGCTATGTCGAGACCCTGGTCGAGGATCCGCTTGCCAGCAGCGAAACCACCCGCGAGTTCCTCGGCGTCATTCTCAAGAACACAACCCGCATGAACCGCCTCACCGAGGATCTGCTCGCCCTGGCCGGCGTGGAGAGCCCCGACTACAGGCTCGCTCTCCAGCCCATGCGCGCCAGCGCGCTGGTCTGCGATGCCATCGAGTCGCTCGGCGGCATGATTGTCGACTCGGAAGTTGCGCTGGAATCCGCAGGCGCGCCCGACACCGTGGTCATGGCCGACCCCGACGCCATGAATCAGGTCTTCGGCAACCTCATCGAGAATTCCCTCAAGTATGCGCGGTCCGGGGGCCGCATTCGCGTCGGGGCGCAGTTGCTCCCCTTCGAGGTCGAATTTACCGTCCAGGACTTCGGACCCGGCATCGCCTCGGAGCACCTCGACCGCATTTTCGAGCGCTTCTATCGCGTCGACAAGGCCCGCTCCCGCGAGTCCGGCGGCACCGGCCTGGGGTTGGCCATCGTCAAGCACATTGTGCAAGCCCACGGCGGACGCATCTGGGCAGAGAGCGAACTCGGCGCCGGCGCTGCCTTTCACTTCACGCTGCCGCTTGCCCCGGCGCCACAGCAGCCTGCCGCCAATCACATCGCTGGATGAAAAGCGCCGCATAAAACGCTGTTGACTCGCGATTATTCAAATCCCCGTAACATTGACCGTAGACAATCGTTTGCGGCAGCAAAACTGCAAGGGAGTTGTCCGTGAAGAAATCGTTGGTTGTCATTGGTTTGTTGATTTTGGCCATGGGCGCCGCTCAGGCCCAGAAACTGACCGGGGCAGGCGCAACCTTCCCCTATCCGATTTATTCGAAGTGGTTTAGCGAGTACAGCGCCGCGCATCCCGGCGTCCAGATCAACTACCAGTCCATCGGTTCCGGCGGCGGCATCCGCCAGGTGACCGCCGGGCTGGTGGACTTTGGCGCCTCCGACGGACCCATGACCGACGATCAGTTGGCCCAGTCCAAGGTGAAGCTCATCCACGTCCCCACCGTGCTGGGCGCGGTGGTGCCCGTCTTCAACGTCCCTGGCGTGAGCGACATCCGGTTCAGCGGCGAAGTGCTCTCCGACATCTTCCTGGGCAAGATCGATACCTGGAACGATCCGCGCATCGCCAAAGACAACCCCGGCGTCAACCTGCCCGGCCAGAAGATCATTGTGATCCATCGCTCCGACGGCAGCGGCACAACCTACATCTGGACCGACTACTTGAGCAAGGTGAGCGCCGAGTGGGCAAACGGGCCGGGCAAGGGGGCCTCTCCCGCATGGCCCACCGGCGTGGGCGGCAAGGGCAATGAGGGTGTCGCCGGCCTGGTGCGCCAGTTACCTGGAGCCCTCGGATACGTCGAGCTGATCTATGCTCTGCAAAACCACATCACCTTCGGCGAAGTGAAGAACCCGGCCGGCAGCTGGGTGAGAGCTTCCATCCAGGGGGTGACCGAGGCGGCGGCCAGCGTGAAGAAGATGCCCGCCGATTACCGCGTCTCCATCACCAACGCGCCGGGCGCAACTGCCTATCCCATCTCCAGCTTTACCTGGCTGCTGATTCCCACCCACGCCGCCGATCCGGCCAAGGGCAAAGTCATCAAGGACATGCTGAGCTGGATTGTCAACTCCGGCGAAAGCCAGGTCTCCGCTCTCTCCTATGCACCGCTCCCCCAGGGGGTTGCGGAAAAAGTGCTGAAGACCATTTACACGTTGCAGTAGAAAGCCCCTGGCGGTCCGGCCGCTCAGCCGGACCGTCTCCGCACAGCACCCAGCCTCCGGCCGATTACTCTTCAGCCAGAGCCGCGCCAGAACATTTTCAGGGGTGGCGCGATGTTATGGGCGCCCCGCCGTCGCTGCTGTCACCCGGAGCGAAGCGCAGCGGAGTCGAAGGACCTGCGGCTTGTACCTTGTTGCGGATAGACTGGGAGAGCAGGAACCCGATACGCGCAAGCTGGTGTTCAGGCCGCGTGATTTGGTAGTTGCTCGGTGGACAGGCGCGGGCGGGGACGCCCGCACGACGGCCGTTCTCCCACCCCAGCGAGCACAGTTCGCTCGCCGGGGACCCCGGTCTGGAGACCGGCGCTACATCTTGGCCGTTACGGAATCATGCGGTCACGGTACTACCCGCGCAGATGCTCCCCGATCAGGCGGTCCACCAGCGCCATCAAATGCTCGCCGGTCCGCGGCAGCACAAACGCCGAGGCCGCCCCGTCCCAGTCGAGTTTGAAGCTGGTGGCGAGGGCGGAAATCCAGATCTGGCGCATGGGCGCATTCGGCGTGATCACAAATTTGCCCGGCGGCTCCTGGAAAAGAACGTTCAGCGCGCCGCCCTGTTCCTCCACCTCGAAGCCTGCCTCCTCGTCTTCCTCGCGCAGGATCAGATGCTGCATCAGCGAGTTGAGAGCCGTTTCGGCCAGATTGCGGAACCCCTGTTCGTCCACCATGGCCCCAGTCTAACCGATTGCCCGAGCCAAGGATGATCCGCGCAGCACCCTGCCTCCGCCGGATCCATGCGCAATCAGCCTTACAAGGAACCACTCGGTCCGGATGAACGTAATACCGCGCACCATGGGCACCAACCCTCCCCCGCAACCCCAGTTTGGACCTGCTCCCAACCGTTGGGGCGTCGCCTCTCGTCCTACCCTGATTTTCGTCACAGCCTTTGCCCTTAGCGTTACCCCGCACGAAGTTGCGCATGCCCTCACCGGCTATTGTCTCGGGTTCAACTCGACCCTCTTCCAGATGTGGGTGAATTCAGAGCCAGCCGTCGCAACTCCAACTCAACGGGCCATCATCGCCGCCGCTGGCCCCATTTTCAGCTTGGCCTTGGGGGTGGCCAGTTGGCTGCTCTATCGGCGGCTGAGGCAAGCCCCATCCGGGCTCCTGTTCCTGATGATGGCAATTATCGGCACCTATTCCTTCCTCGGCCCCCTGGTTGGCGCGGCGTTTGGCGGAGACTTCAATCTTGTATTCACATTGCTTGGCCTGCCGACGCTGCTGCGTTCCGGATTCTCGGTAATGGGCGTTCTTCTACTGAGCTCCTTCATGTTCCTCGTAGGAAGGGAACTGGCAGGGTGGGCGCCCACTGAATTCAGCCGCGCCCAGGCTGTCGCTTGCACCACCGTTGCGCCATGGCTCATTGGAACCCCGCTCACCCTGCTCGCGTATTGGCCACTGCCCCGCTTTTTGGTCGCCTCCACTCTTGCCGGGTCTATCTTCTGGGTCTTTGCTGTCTTTGGCGCTCGATTCGGTCCCTCGGCCTCGAGGCACCCGGGCCGAAATTCCTCCATCACCCGCACGGACCTGATCGCGACCATCCTCGCGCTGGCCATGGTGCGCTTTCTCGCAACTGGAGTCGATCTGGCCCGATAATTCCGTGATTCTCCCCTTTGTTTTCGGGTTTTGCCGTGTTTTTTTCTCCGCCTTTTCATACCAGACTTGCACACCTTTCACTCAACCTTCGCCATAATCAACTCGAATCGCAATCCTAGGGTCGGAGGCCAACGCGATGCGTGTGCTTTGGATGACGGTGGGGATTCTGGCGGTAACCGTGGGCGCCTGTAGTAGCCGTGCCATCGAGGCCCAGCCGGCGGGGCAACTGGTCCGCGAGGTCGTCTACAACGAACTCAACGACCACGAGGGGCACGGCTATTGGCGTTACTGGGTCGAGCGCCGCACCCCCAAGGAGACCCGCCTCGAAGATCAAATCGAGACCGCCGAAGGGCCCATTGCCCGCCTCTCCGAGAGCAATGGACGACCGCTTTCCCCCGCAGTCCGCCAGCAGGAGCAGGCACGCCTCGATCGCCTCCTCAGTTCGCCAGCCGAGCAGGCCCGGCGCCGCCAGGCTTATGAAGAGGACGAGAAGCGCATCGGCCGCATTCTGGCCTTGCTGCCAGATGCCTTCCTTTACCAATACGACGGCGAGGAGAACGGCTGCTACCGGCTGCATTTTCGCCCCAACCCGGACTATCCAGCCCACTCCATAGAAGCCCGCATCTTCCATGCCATGAGCGGCGCCCTCTGGGTCAATCGCCGCTACAAGCGCCTGGCCCGCCTGGACGGCCACACCGAGGAGAATGTGGACTTCGGTTTGGGAATCCTCGGCCGCCTCTACAAGGGCGGATGGTTCCAATTGAGCCGCACACAGGTCGGTGTCAGCGACTGGAAGACCGACCGCCTGGAAGTACACCTGAAGGTCCGTGCCTTGCTCGTAAAGTCCTTCGCCCGCGAGACCAGCGAGGAGCGCGGCGGCTTTACTCCCGTCCCAGCCGGCATGAACCTGGCCCAGGGCATGGCCCTGCTGGCTCAGACGGACGCAGATAATCGGCCCCAATCCAGCCGCCAAGCCAACCCCTCATCCGGGCTCGGCGCCACCCTGGAAGCTCCTGCCGCCTTCGCCCTGCGCCGATAGGTTTCCGGTCCTGTTGCACGCAGGGTCAGCGTCCTGTCATGCCGGTTGAGAGGGCCGGCCGGCCCCGGCAATCTGTCTCAAAACAGGACAATTCATGCAAATGACATTAATGTTTGCCGGCTGGCTGTCGATAAGTCAGGCATGGGAAGCCCCTCGGGCAGGAGCGAGCGAACATGGGAATGAGTCCAATCACCAGCCTCGGCGCATTGACGCTCGCGCGCCCCGTCGACGCGGCGCTTGAACCGCTGCCCATGGCCAGGGTCGAGAACTCGGCAAGAAACGGCGACGAGTCCTATTCTCCCAGCGGTGGAAAGCCCGACCGCGGCTCGGCAGACAACGAATCGGAAGAAGCTCTCGACGATCTTTTGGATGAAGTCGAAATCCTGGCCACCGCCCCCGCAAAAGACCAGAGCGAAACCCGCCAGATCAGCTTCTTCGCCTAAGAATCTGTCGGGCATAGCGTTTTTGCCAAGGCCGATTGCAGCGGTTTGCTGGGCCGGTTTTCGAACGGGGACGCGCAGGCATGAATCCTGTTGGAAGCTTAGAGCGAGCTTTCTCGACGGAGGACTGGGCGCAGTCTCCGGTTTGCCGGTCAACCGATCAGAGCTATCTACCAATTCGATTGGATGGCTCCGTTGGCTCGGCCAATGCTGCGCAGGGTTGCTCGCGGCATTGACGCCAACAGAAATCCAAATGCAATTCCGCATCGGTTCTTAACGACCGACAATCTCCACAATCGCCTTATCTGGCACGCTCCAGGCCGCGGCTCCCTCGTGTGTCAGCCGACGGGCCGCTTCATTCCAGTGCAGCGTGGTGATGGAACCGCCCCCCTGCTCATAGGAGTAAGTGTTCCCATCGTCCGAAAAAAGCGTAAAGCTGGCATTCGCTCCCGGATAGACGCGCACCGACGCAATATCTTGTTTCTGCTGCGCACTCAAGATGGGCGTTCCAAGCGGAACGATGCTCCCTGCTCGAACGAACAGCGGGATGGTATCGATGGGAGCATTGGCATCGATGGTTTGACCGCCTTCGATCCTTTCGTCTGTCCAGTAGTTGTACCAATCGCAACCGGCGGGCAGGTAAACCGAACGGTGCGTGGCTCCCTGTTCCGACACAGGGGCTACCAGGAAAGCGGGGCCAAACATGTATTCGTCCGGGATGTTGGCGACCTTTGGATCGTTGGGGAAATCCATGAACAGCGCGCGCATGAAGGGAGCGCCTGTCCGGTAGCTCGCGTAGGCGAGGGAATAAGTGTAGGGCAACAACCGATAGCGCAAGCGCAGATATTTTTCGAGGATCGGCTCGGCCTGTTTGCCATAGGACCAGACCTCGTTGTGGTTCCTCTCGCCGTGGGCGCGCATTACAGGCTGGAAAGCGCCCCACTCGAACCAACGCACAAACAGTTCGGGATAGTCCTCGTAGTTCTCAACAGTGCCGCGAGCATCCGACGGATCGACCAAGGGACGATGCGGCGCTTTGTAGCCGGCAGGAATAGAGGGCGCGAAAAAGCCGGCAATGTCTGTATCCCAATACGGCATTCCCGATGCCGTGAAGTTCAAGCCGGCAGGGATGGAACGCTTGAGCATGTCCCAGGTGGAGAGGATGTCGCTCGACCAGAAGACGGTGCCGTTGCGCTGCGCTCCGAGGTACGCCGCGCGGGCAAGGATCATAACCCGTTTGCTGTCGCCGAAGTCGCGCCGGAATCCGTCGTAAACGCTAGCGGTGTGGAACAAGGGATAAACGTTGTAATAGCGAGACCCCGAGCCAATGAAGAAAAAGTCCTTGGCCGGATCGATATCGGGTTCCGTCTCATCGAGCCAGAGGTAATCGAAGCGATAAGGCTTGACATATCGATCTCGAACGGCCTCCCAAAACCACCTGGCAGCCGCAGGATTGGTGGTATCGATGTTGGGGCCAATTACGTCTTTGAACCCGCCGGAGTCCGGAGTTCCATCCGCGGTATGGACAAGCCAACCCTTCTCCCGCAGCATGTCGTAGTAGCGGGTGCCGGCGGAGAAGTGCGGCCAGACGCTGAGCAAGGTTCCTATACCCATGGAATGGAGTTGCTGGTTCATGGCGGCTGGATCGGGCCACCGGGCGGGGTCGAGATCCAGTTCACCCTGTTTGGTCATATTGAGAAAATCCACAACCAGAACGTCCAAGGGCAGGTTGCGGTCGCGATATCCCTTGGCAACCGCCACGATCTGATCCTGCGTTGGGTAGATTGCCTTGCTCTGGATATAACCGTAGGCCGCTTTCGGCAACAGATGGGTTACGCCGGTTAGCTGGCGATAGCCTTTGTAGATCTCGTCGCTGTCTTCGCCCTGGATGACAAAGAACGATACACGATCTCCGATTTCAGACGACCACACGTTTCGCTGATTGAAGCCCAGATCAATGGTGGTTTTAGAGGGGTTGTCCCAGATCAGGCCATACCCGCGGCTTGAAATCATGAACGGGACGCAGACGTTCTCTCCGCCGATAGCGGAATAATCGTGCCAGCAATTCACGCGCCGATCGCGGAGGTCGAGGGCGCCCTGTTGCTGTTGACCAAGTCCGTAGTAATGCTCGGTGGCCGGCGAGTCGAAGATGGCGGAGACGCGGAAGCCAAGGTCGTTCTGCGAAGCTGTATTCGCCGCTCCCACATCGGCTTTGTTGGGCGCCATGGACCAGTTGCGCATGGTCAGCAGTTCCTTGCCCGCGGCGGTCGTCACGGAAACGGTATCTTGGTTCCGTCGATCCCCGTTGCCGCCGCCGAAGTAGTGGTCTCGCAGGGACCGATTCAGATCGTCGAGCGGCATGACCTGCGACGAACGCGCCTGCGGCGGGCGATCGGCCGAGACATGGACGACCAGCCGGCTGGAGCGAAAGACATTGTTCCCGTCAGAGTCCTGCCGACGATCCCAGCCGGTCATCGATGGTGTTCCGACAAATCCATATCCTGGGGCTGCAGCCGCGGTTGCCTTGTCCTTGCTCAAAGTGATTCGAACGATGTTCGGCGCATAGGGCTCCAGCACAATGGTTCTGGCCTCGCGGTCGAGAACGAATTGGGAGTCCTGCGCGAGAACGGCGATGCTTCCAACGGTTCCGAAAACGAGCATCCATTGGATTGCGATTGAGGCGCCCCCAATCGACATGGTCAGAAAGTTCCGGCTTGGTTGGAGCTTCCGGTCGGTGCTGGAAAGGAGATGGTTCTTCAAGGAGTGTCTCATTGGTCTCTCACAGATAACGCTTTCATTTGGCGGCGCGGAATCGTCTTTTAAGTCCGGCTATGCATGCAGCCGAACCTGGCTCGCTCATCGGAGTATCGTGACATTCCGCCGACAAAACAGATTACGCCCACCGACACGAGAAGCGACAACTCAATTACGGCATCTTACGGTGTCAAAACAGTAGAAACACATCCGAACGGCAGATGAATCCGGTTCTGAGCGGTTGGCCGGCGTTGCTTCCGCAAACCTGTCCGGCGCGGGCAAGGGGACCTGAACGGGCCAAAATCCGGGTCAAGGACGGGATGCCGGACTTGAATGAAGGCGCTGCGGCGGCGGATTTCTCGCGGATTCGGAATGCCGATCTGGGACGGTTTACGCTGGACCGGCCTGTTCCGATCATCAACCGGCTGGGAGCCCGGGTGGAGGTTCGGGTGAGGGTGCGGGCGGTTAGGCGGGTTGGGATGGCGGTTACGGGGGACTGAGTCTGGCGGGCGAAGGGCGACAAAGGGCTCTATCTAGAAACTCCCAGGTCTCAACGGCGAGACCTGGGGCACCCGGCACCCGGCGAGTCATTTGGCGGGAGTCGCCGGCGCTGAAGCCGTCACCGTCTGCCCATATCCAAAATCTGCTGGTTTAGGGTGGATAAGAGCGCAGGCCCGGCCATCCAGTCCGAGGTTCTCGATCTCCTTTGCGAGATATTGATGCTTTCTTGCCCAATTAAAGCTTCCGGTGTTGTTATTGACTGTTAGAGTGACTGAGGTTATCGAGGCCGTGCCCGCCGTGTAAGGCGTCACCACCAAAGCCGTTTTAGAATCCAGATCCTGAACGGTCTCGATGCCTCCGGAGTCATCGAGGACAGTTGCGGCTTTATACACTCCATGAATCGAGACAGTTCCTGCGGAACGATTGAAGCTATACTGCGCGGCGTTTGTTTCGACGTTGGTGGGGAGAAAGAGAACCATCTCCCAGCCGGGAGAAAGAGCGTCTTCAGTGGGCAGCTTGGAGACTTTCATGGACCTTGCCGATGCATCGGATTTCGCAAGGAGCAGATATTGCAAGGGGGACAGAAAGCGATAATCGGGGTCGCTCGTCTTGTTCGGATAGAGAGCCGATCCTTTGCCGACAGTTAAGCTCTCTCGCAGAGATCCGTCGTTCATTCTGCTGTATGAGGCGGCTAGATCCGGACCATCCTGTACAAAGCGGGTTGACGCCAGCATGCTCTTCCACAAGTTATGAAAGGCGGCCTCTTTGTCCTCGCCGGGAGTGGAGATCTGGGGGGCGGCCGGTGGAATCGAGGCCGGTTTCCTGCGGTCAAGAAACGCACTCCACTTGCTGCGCATCCCGCTCCACTTCTCCGGAGCGCCTGTGACGGTCACTTCTGTTTCGACATCCACCTGTCGAATGCCGTATGCATCGCGCCTTGCCGTATCGAGGGTATCGGTAGCCAGTTTCATCTGGGCTGCCAAGTCTCGTTCTCTCTGTCTCGATTCGTCCAGGTCCATCCGCAATTCAATGGTCTGTGAGATAAGTGCAACAACCAATGCCACGGCGCTTGTGACGACCGCGATCCGTCCGAACCGATTCAGTTTGCCTTCTTTGTCTTTGAAATCCTTGACTGTCTGGAGCAGGCCAAAACCCCCAGCCAGGAATATGGCCACATACTTGAGCGCGATGAAGAAGATTCTTTCCATGCTTGCTTTGCTGTATGAGGCAATATATCACCGATTTCCTCGTCTCGAACTCGGGAATTCGCCAAGGTCAAGAAGGCGGGAGGAGCGGGGAGCTTTCTCCGGGCTTGGGAGGTCGGTTTTCGCACCTCCGGACGGCGCGATGGACGTGGTTCCGCTTCGCAATCAGGACAGATTCCGGCGCACCGTCGATCCTCGCTGCGGGGCTCGATCGGTCAGCGAGGCTCCGAATCCCCGCCGGTCAACGTTGCTGTAGAGTTTGAGGAGGCGCCGTCGTAATCGACGCGGGTCTGGAGTAGTTGCATCTCTCATCTCTTGACGACATCTTCCAATTCGGAATCGCTGGCTGAGTTGTTGCGGTCGGTGTTTGGGTTTGCTTCGTTTCGGGCGAACCAGGAGGCGGTTTGCCGGGCGGCGATTGCGGGGCGGGATCTGCTTCTGGTGATGCCGACGGGGGCGGGGAAGAGCCTTTGCTACCAGTTACCGGCGATTGCAAGGGGCGGGACGGGGCTGGTGATTTCGCCGCTGATTTCTCTGATGGAGGATCAGGCTGCGAAACTGGCGGCGCTCGGCCTGAAGGTGGCGCGGATTCATTCGGGCCTGGAGCGGGCGGCGGCGCGGCAGGCTTGCGTGGATTATCTGAATGGGAGCTTGCAGTTCCTGTTCATTGCGCCAGAGCGGCTGCGGGTGCCGGGATTTGCGGAGATGCTGGCCAAGAAGAAGTTGGCGCTCATTGCGATCGACGAGGCGCATTGCATTTCGCAATGGGGGCACGATTTCCGGCCGGACTACCGGATGCTGGGGCGGTGGTTGCCTGCGCTGCGCGCGGGCAACAGGGATCAGGGGTCAGGGATCAGCCACCCCAGCGACGGTGGACCAATCGCTGAGGACCCAGGCAGGGATCAGGAGTCCGAGGGCGAACGCGTGCCGGTGCTGGCGATGACGGCTACGGCGACGCCGGAGGTGCAGAGGGACATCGTTGCGCAACTGGGGATGGTGAAGCCGGAGCGGTTCATCCATGGGTTCAGGCGGGAGAACCTGGGGATCGAGGTGGTGGAGCTTCCGGTGCCAGAGCGGGCGCGGGCGATTTGCGGGTTGCTGGCGGAGCCGGGGAGGCGGCCGGCGATTGTGTATGCGACTTCGCGGAAACAGGCGGAGAGATTGGCGGAGGAGATTTCGGCGACGGCTTCGGAGGACGGGACAGGAGAGAGAAACGAAAAGCTTTCCTCAGGGGTTAAAGCCCGCGATGATTCTGCTGGCGTTGATGCCAGGGTTAAAACCCTGGCCTACCAGTTCCGGCCCTCGGCTTCTGGAAGGAGGATTGCGGCGGCGGCTTACCATGCGGGGCTGGATGCGGAGACGCGGGAGCGGGTGCAGACGGCGTTCCAGGCGGGGGAACTGGAGGTGGTGGTGGCGACGATCGCGTTTGGGATGGGGATCGACAAGGCGGATATACGGACGGTGATCCACGCAGGGCTGCCGGCGACGCTGGAGGGCTACTACCAGGAGATTGGGCGGGCGGGGCGGGATGGACAGATGAGCCGGACCTATCTCATGCATAGTTATGCGGACCAGCGGACGCACGACTTCTTTCTGAATCGCGACTATCCCCCGGTGGAGCATTTGCAATGGGTTTTTCGGGTTCTTGGCGAGGAACCCAGGCCGGTGGAGGAGTTGCGGGCGGCGGCGCGCGGACTCGGGGCTGGGGGAAGAGGAGTTCGACAGGGCGCTGGAGAAGCTGGAGATTCATGGCGGGGCGCGGATGGACTTTGGCGGCAACGTGACGGTTGGCGGGCCGGGATGGAAGAAGTCGTATGGGATTCAGGCGCGGTACCGAGCAGCGCAATTCGAGAAGGTGTTGCGGTTCACGACGCAGGTGGAGTGCCGGATGGGGGCTCTGGTGCGGCACTTTGGAGATGAGGGAGAAGCCTGCCGGCCGTGCGGGATCTGCGATGTGTGCGATCCGGCGGGGGCGGTGCTGCGGCAGTTCCGGCGCGCGACCAAGGGAGAGCGAGAGCTGGCGCGGCAGATTGTGGGAGAGCTGCGTCGCGTGGACTACAAAGCAGCGGGAACGCTGCAACGGAGCCTGGACGCGGCGGGGCGAATGAGCCGGAATCAGTTCGATGGGCTGCTGGGGGCAATGAAGCTGGCCGGGTTGATCGAGATTGAAGAGGCGGAGTACGAAAAGGATGGAGAAGTGCGGCGGTATCGCAAGGTGAGGTTGACCGAGGCCGGGCTGGAACCGCGGGGTGAAGCCATGCCGGAGCTGCTGATCGGCGATGGAGTTGTGGAGGAGTTTGCGGGGGTGTTTGAGGCTGCGCCGGCGCGGGCGAAGAAGGCGAAAATGGCGACAGGGACCGGGGGGAATGCGGCAGTGGCCTTCACGGCGGAAGGTGAGGCTGTGGCGGGCCGGATCAGGGAGTGGCGCGCCGCGGAGGCTAGGCGGCTGGGGGTTCCGGCGTATGTGGTTCTGCACGATCGGACGGTGCGGGCGCTGGCGCTGACAATGCCGGGGACCATGGCGGAGTTGCGGACGATCGATGGAATCGGCCCAGCCAAAGTGGAGAGGTATGGCGACGCCATTCTGGGGCTATGCGGGAGCGGAGCGGGATAGAGGAACGGCCTCGCGGCAAGGCGCCGGAACGAGGGTTCAAATCTATTTCATATCATCGAAACCAATAGATGAAGTCTTGAAGAATTCTTGCGCCGATCTCCGTTGTCGGCACAATTCATCTTGAAAAACCTATGATGAGCCGATTAGAGTTGACTTTCCCCCGCTGTATGTGGTTTTTGCGATTTCTTGTAGCACTTTTCCCGAGGTGTGTTCATGATCTGCCCGAAATGCCAGTCTGATTCGCTTTCCATTATCCCAGCGGAGGTCCGGTTGTACCGCAACAGTTTGCGGACGCTGAGCCATCCACCGATGACGCCTTCCCCGGATGTTCGAGTTTGCCTGGACTGCGGCTGGAGTGAGTTTTCGATACCGCGCTCCTGGCTCGCGGCGGGGTGGTTGCGCTCGCTGCGGCCGCAGCAGCCGGTGCAGGTCAACTCCCCGGTTGCGGCGGTGAATGCGCCAGCGGCTGCATCCTAAGACTGCCTTAGCGAAGGCGATATTGGCCGCGATTCGGAGAGAATCCAAGATTCATGCAAAGCGGCGCCTGGCAGCGCCGTGGCTTTTCTATTCTTGTGTAGAGCCCGTGCTGCTACGAATCTTGAAGACCCCGGAACCGGGGAGCTGCAGCTTGCAGGCGCAGATGGGGCCGATGGGGAACATCACTTAACAGCCTGGGGCAGGAGTCGAGAATTCGGGAAATCCGTCCCTCAGGAGCTAAGGCCCTCTTTTATTTTCAGCCACTTGCGGCACCCTTCGCCTTCGCTCAGAGGCTGTGACTGAATCAAGTTTCTCGTTTCCGGGCGATCGCGGGGCTGGTTGGTTGAGCGGCTTGGCCTCCTCGTGGATGGGCGCTGCGGCGCTCCACTGCGCTGCCTGGGGCGAAGCTCTTTGCCGGTGGCGGCTTGTTCCCGCTTCCGCGCCGCTTCATCCGGGCAACGCGGCGGCCAAAGGCAGGATGTTCGACGCCCCGGCGCACCACAACGCCGCGCATTGCGCCTTGGCCAGGCCGCGCACCGTGATTTGCCCCGGCCCGCGATAACTTCCGAGACCGGCATGGACGGTTTCGCTGGCGGCCGCGGGCGGCTTGTAGATTTCCTTGCCCGCCTCACCGTGTTGCGCATCGACTGCCACTCCGATACATATTGAAATCAACGGCTTGCGTGACGGAGAGTGTATCAAAATGCGACATGAGGCATTGGTTGGGCGGGAAACCTCACCTTCGCGGGTTTAACTGCGACTTCCGGAAACGTCTCAGAATGGGCATGATTCCGTTCCATTCCATGGGGCTCAAAGAGGTAACGATTGGGTTGCGGATTGGGACATAGGGGGTCGAAAAGTGACTATAATCACAAAGGAACGACGAGACCGGCACTCTCCATCCGAGGGATGGGCGGTTTTTGAGACTGCACCGGAAGGGAATCCCGCCACATGGCGACAAGCAACGTAGCCCTGGGTCAGGAACAGGGCGAACCCACAGCGCGCGCGCGCGTAACCAACGACTTCAGCATTAACGTAGCAACGGTGAACGGTTCCGGTTCGCAATCCGCCAACAGCGTCCTGCTGAAAAGCATCTTTGGGATGGGGGTTCCTGTCAGCGGCAAGAACCTGTTCCCATCGAATATCGCCGGACTTCCCACGTGGTACACCATCCGCGCCAGCAAGGACGGATACGTGGCGCGGAAGCGGGACCCCGAGGTCCTGGTGGCGATCAATCCGGAGACGGCCCGCCAGGACACGCTGGCGCTCCCGGTGGGCGGCGCGGCGATCTACGAAGAGAGCCTGAACCTGAAGCAATACCGGGACGATGTGGTTTTCTACCCGGTACCGTTCGAGAAAATCACGGCGTCGATTTGCCCCGAGGCCAAGCTGCGCAAGCTGGTCAAAAACATGGTGTACGTGGGGGTGGTGGCGCAGATTCTTGCCATCGACCTGGGAGTGGTGGAGAGCGGACTGCGCAAGCAGTTTGCCAAGAAGCAGAAGGTCTTCGAGCTGAACTGGGGCGCGGTGAAGGCGGGATACGACTACGCAGCGGAGAAGCTGACCAAGCAGGACCCGTTCTTCATCGAGCGGATGGACCGGACCAAGGGCAAGATCGTTATCGATGGGAACGCGGCCTGCGGGATGGGGGCGGTGTTTGCGGGGGTGACGGTGGTGGCGTGGTACCCGATTACGCCATCGACCTCCTTGATTGAGGCGACCACCGATTTGCTGAAAAAGTTTCGCGTGACGCCGGACGGGAAGGCGACGTTCGCGGTGGTGCAGGCCGAGGACGAGCTGGCGGCGATCGGGATGGTGCTGGGCGCGGGCTGGGCGGGGGCTCGCGCGATGACCTCGACATCGGGGCCGGGCATCTCGCTGATGGCGGAGTTTTCAGGGCTGGGCTACTATGCCGAAATTCCGGGAGTGATCTTCGATGTACAGCGGAGCGGGCCTTCGACGGGGATGCCGACCCGGACTGCGCAGTCGGATCTGCTGAGCGTGGCGTTTCTTTCGCACGGAGACACCAAGCATGTGGTGCTGCTGCCGGGAAATGTGAAGGAGTGTTTCGAGCTGGCGTATGCGGCCTTCGATCTGGCGGAGCGGCTGCAGACGCCGGTGTTTGTGCTGACGGACCTGGACCTGGGAATGAACAACTGGATGTCGGAGCCGTTCGCGTATCCGGACCAGCCGCTGGACCGGGGCAAGGTGCTGACGGCGGCGGATTTGGAACGGCTGGGCGGTTTTGCCCGCTACCGCGATGTGGACGGCGACGCGATCGGCTGGCGGACGCTGCCGGGGACGATGCATCCAAAAGCCGCATACTTTACGCGCGGCTCGGGACACAACGACGCGGCGGGCTACACCGAGAAGCCGGACGAGTACGTGGAAGTGATGGAGCGGCTGTCGCGCAAGTTCGAGAACGCGCGCAAGCTGGCGCCGGGCCCGGTGACAGTGCGGGACGGGCGATCGAAGATCGGGTTCCTGGCGTATGGGACCACGGACTTTGCGTTGCGCGAGAGCCTGGACCAGATCGAGAAGGCATACGCGAAGACCGTGGACTACATGCGCATCCGGGCGTATCCGTTTGCGCACGAGATTCACGACTTTGTGGCTTCGCACGAGCGCGTGTACGTGGTGGAACAGGACCGCGACGCGCAACTGGCCAGCTTGCTGAAGCTCGATCTGCCAGCCGATCAGGCGGTGAAGCTGCGCAGCATTCTGCACTACAACGGGCTGCCGATCGACGCGCAGACGATCACGGAAGAGTTTGCGACCAAGGAGGGCCTGTAAATGGCGACAGCGACGCCGACACCCAAAGTCAATCACATCGGGCTTCCGGTTCTTGAATACCGCGGCAACAAATCGACGCTTTGCGCCGGGTGCGGGCACAACGCCATCTCGGAGCGGATCATCGACGCCATGTTCGAGATGGGCGTGGAGCCGGAGCGGGTGATGAAGATGAGCGGCATCGGCTGCTCGTCGAAGAGCCCAGCCTACTTCATGAACCGCTCGCACGCCTTCAACAGCGTTCACGGGCGCATGGCGGCGGTGTCGACGGGAGCGATTCTGGCCAATCATTCGATGACCACGCTGGGCGTCTCCGGGGACGGGGATACGGCGTCGATCGGAATGGGCGGTTTCGTTCACATGCTGCGGCGGAACCTGCCGATGATTTACATCATCGAGGACAACGGCGTTTACGGGCTGACCAAGGGTCAGTTTTCGGCGACGGCGGACATCGGTTCGAGACTGAAGACCGGGGTCATCAACGACCTGCCGGCAATCGATACATGCGCGCTGGCGATTCAGTTGGGCGCGACGTTTGTGGGCCGGTCGTTCAGCGGAGACAAGAAGCAACTGCTCTCGATGCTGAAGGCGGCGATTGCGCACAAGGGGACAGTGATGCTGGACGTGATCAGCCCTTGCGTGACCTTCAACGACCACGAGGGATCGACGAAGAGCTACAAGTTCATGCAGGACAACGACGAGCCGATCAACGAGGTGGATTTCGTGGCCAGCTTCGACGACATCGAAGTGGATTACGACTCCGGGGAAGTGTATGAAGTGGAGATGCACGACGGCTCGAACCTGCGGCTGCGGAAGCTGCTGGAGGACTACGATCCCACCGACAAGGCCAACGCGGTGCGGACGCTGATGGAGGCGCACGACAAGGACGAAATCCTGACCGGCATCTTCTACATCAATACCGAGAAGCCGACGTTCATCGATTTGCTGAACATGGTGGACGAGCCGCTGGCGACGCTGCCCGAGACGCTCACCCGGCCGCCGAAGACGGCGCTGGACGGGCTGATGGCGAGCTTGCAGTGAGGCTCGCCGGATCAGGCGAACGATCAGCGCTTGACGGCTTGGGCCAGACAAAAGAGTAGCGGAAGAGCGGGCGCCGGCGGAATGTGCCGCCGGGCAGTATGGCATCGCAGGCGGCGCGAATCTCGTGCAGCGTCTCTTTTGGCTCTTGCAAGGGTGCTTCGACTTCCGCGCGCCGATGCAGGCATCGAAATATCCAGCTTGCAGGAAGCGCGGCAGCGGCCCATGCATAATCCTGGATCGAGTGGGCGCGGTAGAGGCCAACGACGGCAAGGACGCCACCGGATCGGAGCAGATTCCGGAACCGCAACAGCGCGGGCTGGAGCGGAAGGTGGTGCAGGGCAGCGACCACTGTAATCAAGTCGAAGCTGGCGTCGGGAAAAGGGTGACTCATCGCATCGCCTTCGACAAACGCGATGCGCGGCTGGGGATCGCGGGCCGATCTGGCACGCAGGAGAGTATCGCGGTCGGAGTCGATGGCGATCACTTCCTGGCAGTGCCGTGCAAGCTGTCTTGCCAGCAGCCCTTGGCCGCATCCTACGTCGAGCGCGCGCCGGCAATTGGGCGGGATGGCCCGCAATACGATGTCGTGATAATGAATATTGTGGTTCCAGGGGCCCATGGTTCTCATTATCGCGGGGCGGGCGCAACGCCGCGATGCAACTGATTTACCCGGCCTCAGCGAGGCCCTCTCTTCTCTCCAAAAAGTCAGGGTCGAAATGGACGGCAAGCAGCGCGGGCGCGCCCTTGCAAGGGCGGCTCAGCGGGTCGCGGCGACCTTGATGCCCATGCCTTCGAGCTTTCTCTTGGCCTGATTGGCTTCGGGGCTCTGGGGATAGCGCTGGATGAGCTGCTTGAGCTGCAGGATTCCGGCGGTCCTCTCGTTGAGCTCCATCATGGCCAGTCCTTTGCGCAGTTTTGCAGCCGGAGCCTTGGCGCTGCCGGGAAAACTCTCCAGAACCGCGTTGAAGGCCTTGATGGCCTCAGAGTAGTGCAACTGGCGGTAGGCGATCTCGCCGAGGTAGAACTGGGCGGTGCCGGCAAGGTCGTCGAGGGGATAGTAGTGGAGCACGTCCTCAAACTCGCCGGCGGCCAGTTCGTAGCGGGCGGCGTTCAGGTCCCTGACACCGGCCTGATAGGTTTCCTGGAGCGGCGGGGCCTGGACGACGGCCGGCGCGACTGGTTCGGCGGGAGCGGGGCCGGAGACCGGGGGCGCCGTCTCACCCGACGGGGCTGCGCCAAGGTGGGTCACGGTTGCAGTCGCCGGGGCGGGAAGGGCGGTTTGGCCTGAGGGAGGGTGGGCCGCGCCCGTGGGGGTTGGGGCAGGGTTGGCGGGCACAGCGGGCGTTGGGACAGCGGGCGTCTCGCCAGGGGCCGGGTTCTGGTTGTTCTGCAACTCGGTCCGCATGTCCTGGATGGCTTTATCCAGCTTGGCAATGCGGGACTTCAACTCGTCGACGGAGTCGTTCAACGACTGGACCTGGCCGGAGATAGAGTCCGTCTTGCCGTTGGTTGCGTCAGCCTGAGCGTTGAGCTTCTGCTGCATGGCGTTGACGGTGGCGGTGACCCGGTTGGCGTTATCCGCGGTCTGCTCGGCGAGGTGCTGCAGGACGCCGACGCGGGCGTCCATGGTGGACTGGAGCCGCTGCACCATGTCCAGCAACTGCTGGACCTGGGTCTGCAACTCGATGATCTCCTTTGAGGTAGCGTGCGCGGGAACGGGAAAGAGAGCAACAGCAAGGACAGCGGCCGCGAGGAGACGAAAAGAAAAAATGTGGCCCTTTTTCATTTTTCACCCATGAAAAACAGCTGGCAGCAGAGAGCTGGCAGCTGCATACAGGATAAAACAGCGGTGTGGAGAATTTGTTGCGGTTGCCGGGACTCAAGGAATCCCAGGTTTCAACCCCGAGGCCTGGTGAACCGGCTGCTGTCGAACCGCACACCAGCTTTCGATGTGCTTCAGGTCTCGAAAGCGAGACCTGAAGCACCCCGTGGAAGGGATGGGAGACTCAGCGTTTTGCGGTATCCCAGGTCTCAGAATCGAGACCTGGGGCACCCTTTGAGAGGAACAGCATCCAGAGTTAGCGGTCGATGGTGAAACCGCCGCGGCGGTTCTGTTGCCAGCACTCCTCGTTGGACTCGGTGCAGAAGGGCTTCTCCTTGCCGTAGCTGATGACGCGGATGCGACCAGCGGCTATCCCGGCGGTGACCAGGGCGTCCTTGGTGGCATCGGCGCGTTTCTGGCCGAGGGCCAGGTTGTACTCGTTGGAGCCGCGCTCGTCGCAGTATCCGCCGATGACGATATTGATCTTGGGATGGTTGACGAGCAAGGCGGTGTCGGCGGCGAGAGTAGCCTGGGCGTCGGCGCGGATGTTGTACTTGTCGTAGTCGAAGAAGATGTCGTGGAGGTTGGACTTGACCTCGGCTTCGACCTGTTCCTCGGTGGGCGCAGTGGCCACCGGCACCTGCACGACCGGCGGGGCGTTGACGGTGACGCGCGCGGTGGCGTCAGCCGAGCCGCCCTCACCGCGGGCCACCAGGTGGTAGCTGGTGGAGACTTCCGGGGTGACCGACTTGACGCCCGAGGTTGGCACCTCGCCGATGCCATCGATGGAGACAGTGGTGGCGTTGGTGGTGCGCCAGGAGAGCTGGACCTGATCTCCGGTTGAGACAACGGTGGGAGTTGCAGTGAGTTCCGCGGTGGGTGCGGGCACTACAACGGGCGGAGGCGGTGGGGGGGGCGGAGGCGGTGGCGGCTGCTTCTTGGCGCAGCCGGCAACGGCGAGCAAAGCGACGAGAAGGACAACAGGGGCGAGAATGCGATTTGGGCGATTCAAGGGGTTACTCCTTCCAAAGAATTCAAGATTGTCTTCCGAGCGACCCGGGCGTTATATCTTCGCGCCCAGTCTCCACCGGGCTTGAAGAGAAGAACACAAAAGCCAAGAGGTATGACGTTCCGGAACGCAAAGAAGTTGCACGGTATCACTCATGGAGACGTTTTGGTCAAATCCGTCGCCGCAGACTGACGGTGAGCAGAATGCGGAGCCGGCATACCCATGCGCCTGAACCCCTCAGAACGGGCCGAAGGGGCTTTTGGCACCGATAGAATAATAGTCCATGAATTAGGCACGTTTCACTCTTGTTGCGGGTTCAAACGATTTTCCACGCATTTTTTCGAATTTTTGCGACTGCCTGGGGTTACTTCCAGCTCCAGTTGGGCATGAAGTTGTTGCCGGTGGTCGTGAGCTGATGCTGCTCGGTGCCGTCGGCGAGCATGGACCAGATCTGGGTGTGGCCGCCGATGGTGCGCTCGAATACGATATGGCGTCCGTCGGGGGCCCAGGAGGGGTAGTCGTTGCTTCCCGACTCGTGGGTGATTTGGAGATAGTTCTTGCTGGCGAGATCGATGACGTGAATGTCATCTCCGCCGGGGTCGCCGGGGCCGTATTTGCGGTTCCAACTGAAGGCCAGGAGCTGGCCGTTGGGCGACCAGGAGGGGGAGACTGCGTACCCCCCGTCGGTGATGCGCTGGACGTTGGCTCCGTCCTGATCCATGGTGTAGATCTGGGGCTCATCGGTGCGGCCGCTGACCCATGCCAACTGGGAGTTGGTGCGAGGGTTCCAGGTGGGGGCGACGTTGGGACCTGGGAAGCTGGTGATCTTGCGGAGATTGGCGCCGGTTGCGTCCGCAACCCAGATCTCGGGGTTGCCGGAGCGGGAGGAAGAGAAGGCGATTCTGGAGCCGTCCGCGGACCATGCCGGAGATTGATTGGCTCCGCCCGCGGTACCGGCGGGGAAGGCGACCATGCGGTCGAGATCGAGCGAGTACATGCGAATGGACCATCCCTCGTGCCCCAGGGAGGCGAAGGCGATGCGCGAGTTATCCGGGGAGACGCGGGGGGAAAGGGAGATGGTTCCCAGGCGGGTGATGGCGTGCTGGTTCTGGCCGTCGTAGTCCATGGCCCAGATTTCCTTGGTGCCGGTGCGGGAGCTGACGAAGTAGATTTTGGTTTCGCAGACGCCGTTGATGCCGCCGCCGAGGCGATAGACGATTTCGTCGGCAAACCGATGAGCAATGGTCCGCGCCGCTTCCTGGCTGGCCGCTTCGCTGTACTGTTTGGCCAGCACCTGGGGAGTCTGGGTATTGCGGGTATCGAAAAGCCAGCCGGAGACGACGAGTCGGCCATTGTCTACCGAAAGCGCGCCGAAGGCCACCATGGCGGCATTGGATGGATCGGCCGACCATTGGGCAAGCGCGATCTCCTGCGGAGAGCCGGGCACGACCTGCGGCGCCATGCTCTTGGAGACCAGGTCGAAGATGCCGGCGTTGGCCAAGTCGTTGAAGAGGGTCGAGTCGAATTCGGCCTTGAGGGTGGGGGTTTGGGGATCGGGCCCCAACGGCTTGAAGTCGGCGGCGGCGATGCGGATGCGGTCGGCGCCGAGGTTGGTGCCGGTGTGGACCCAGTCCTGGGCGGAGAACTGGCGGGCTGCAAGACATACAAGGAGAGGTGCAAGGAGGCGGATAAATCGGGAACGGGTCTTCATGCGATGAGCGGTCCTTCCTCGTGCAGGGTTAGCAAGGCGCGCTACGAATCCGGCGCGCCAGGACTCAGTACGTACAATCATAGGTGACGTCGAGCCATTGATCGTTGGATTCGCGGGGCAGATCCCCGAAGGTATCCACGCGCTCGGTGGCCAAGAGGCAGGAGCGGTCAAGAGTGGTGCTGCCGCTGGCGGTGTTGATCTTGAAGTTGGACGGGGTTCCGTGGCGATCGACGCGAAAGTAAATCTGGGCGACGGCGCCTTTGGGGGTTCGCGCATCCACCTGGGCGCGGAACCAATTCTGATCGACCTTGTGCTTGATGATGTCAACATACCAACCGAAGCGGGTGCCGAAGTCGCCGTTGCTGACGGTGACCGGGCCGTTCGAGGCAACGGGCTGGGCCAGGGAGGAGCGGGGCATGTTGGAGCCGGCCTGCTCGCCGTAGCGGGCCAGGTTGTCCGGTTTGGGCGGCGGCTGGTGGGGTTGGGTTTTGGGGGTGGTCAGCGGCTGCGGCTTGGCCTTTTTGCCGGAGATGGGAATGGCGGTTTCATCCACGGCCTGTTTGGCCTTACGGGACGGCTCGGCGGGGGCCTGGCTGGGGGTTTCGGTGGTGAGGACATTCTGATTCTGCTGCTCGGCGGGCAGAGGCAGGGCGCTCGAAACCAGATTCACCCGGATGGCGCCGCCGGAGCCGGGATTGCCCCACATGCTGCGGTGGAAGAAGCCGCCCAGGACGCCGAAGAGCATGAGTCCGCCGAAGAGGACGCCGTGCAGGGCAAGCGAGCCCGCGGCGGGCGCGGCGATGCGGTCCGGGATCAGTTCCCGCTCCAGGTGGTCGCTCGCGCTCAGCAGGGTGGTCATACGATTCGGTGAGACTCCGCGTATCTCCAAAACCTGTTTCGGCTGCCGAATATCCATCCACATCTAGGGCTCGATTCGCAGCCAGATGCCCCAATAACCATCCCTCGGGGGCTCAAGCCCAAAACCGTTTGCCCAATCAGCGGCACGGCTAAAGCCGTGCCCTTTCAAAAGACCCGATTCGAGATCCATGCTAGTTTCCGGCCGCTGGAGCGGCTTTGGCTTCCAGCGGCTGGGTGACGATGGAGATGTTGGTGATGCCGGCCTGCTTGACCTCATCCATAAGGACGGCGAAGACGCCAAAGGGCACCTGCTGGTCGGCGCGGAGGTAGATGACCTGGTGCGCGGGATCGGTTCCCTGCTGGCGGAGCTTGCGGGCGATTTCGTGGATGTTGACCGGCTGATCGCCGAGAAAGATCTGCTGATCGCGGTTAATCGTCAGCACCAGGCGCTGCTCGGTGATTTCCCTGACGGTGCGAGTTTTTGGCACGGAGACCTCGATCCCGGATTGCAAGACCGGGGCGGTGATCATGAAGATCACGAGCAAGACGAGGACCACGTCGACCAGCGGGGTGATGTTGATCTCCGCCAGCGAGGTGCGGGTCTGGCCGTTGCTACTTGTAAAGGCCACGTTCCACCTCACGGGAGCGTTCTCCGGTGCGCTCCCCGGTGGGCTCGGGGTTGCGCGGAGCCGGGACTGGGGCGCGGACGGGAATCTCTTCGAGCGAGTTGAGCAGTTCGCGGCTGAAGTCGTCGATGGCGGCGGCGAAGACGCGGACGCGGGCGGTGAACTGGTTGTAGGCGATGACGGCGGGGACGGCGACAAAGAGGCCGGCGGCGGTGGTGATAAGGGCCTCGGAAATACCTGGAGCCACGGCGCGGAGGGTAGCGGCGCCGGCAGTGCCCAGGCCGTGGAATGCATCGATGATGCCGACCACGGTGCCAAAGAGGCCGACAAAGGGGCTGGTGCTGGCGATAGTGGCCAGCCAGGTGAGGCGGCGCTCGAGATTGGTGACGGCCTCGGAGGCGGCGGTCTGGGCGGAACGCTCGAGAGGAATGAGGTTGCGCGGCGGGCCGGTGCCGCCGGTCTGGCGCTTATAGGTCTCGTAGACATCCTCAAAGACCTGGGCTAGAGGGCTGAACTTGCACTCGGCGGCGAGGACAGCGATCTCCTGCAGGCGAGTGGCCTTTCGGAAGGAGCGGATGAAGCGGCGGCTCTCTTTGGTGGCCTTGCCGAAGAGGGAGGACTTGCTCAGGATCACGGTCCAGGAGTAGAGGCTGGCAATCAGCAGAAGGACCAGCACCCCCATGGCCACGGGCCCGATATTCGCGAGCATCTCGACCAATGCAGTGGAACCCTGGGACCAGGAGGGGACTTGGACCGGGCCTGAGGCAGCGGGGCCACTGTCAGCCTGGAAGAGGACGAACACGGCAGCGGTAAGAATCGGCAATCACCTCAATATTCAACGGTATCAGACGGGATGTGGGCTTCCAAGTTACGGATGTGGTGCGGGAGAAGGGTTTGGGGTTGGATGGGAGGGTGGGAGAGGCGGCGTTCGTGCTATGCTGCGCTCGGATTGCAGCCATGGCAGTTGTTCGCTGCGAGCCTGAGGGAAGACAGAGAGGGTGAAGGGGACGAATGCTAGTCGAGTTGCGCGCGGAGAACTACGCGGTCATCGATCACGCCATCGCCGTGTTCGGGGCGGGGCTGAACCTGCTCACCGGGGAGACGGGCGCGGGGAAGTCGATTCTGGTGGACGCGCTGGCATTGCTGATGGGCGGGAAAGCCTCGGCCGAAGTTGTGCGCCACGGAGCCGAGAAGGCCGTGGTTGCCTGCGTCTTCGAGTCGACCTTGGGGGCGGAGACGATTCTCGAAGAGAACGGGCTGGATTCGGAAGGCAACGAGATCATCCTGCGGCGGGAGATTCTGGCCACGGGCAAGGGCCGGGTATTCGTGAACAACCAGCCGGCCACGGTGGCGGTGCTCAAACAACTTGCTCCCGAGCTGGCGCTGGTTCATGCGCAGAGCGAATCGCTGAGCAGCTTCGAACAGGCGCAGCAGCGGATTCTGCTGGACCGGTTTGGGGGACTTTCCACCGAGGCGGTAGGCGAGGCGCACGGCCGCTGGCGGCTGGCGGCCCAGAAGCTGGACGAGCTGGTGAAGGGCGAGCAGGACCGATTGCGCATGGTTGATCTGTGGAGCTATCAGCATAAGGAGATCGACCAGGCGCGGCTCGTGGTTGGCGAGGACGAGGCGCTGGAGACGGAGAAGCGCGTGCTAGCGAACGCCGAGAAGCTGTACGCGGCGGCGATGGGGGCCTTCGAGCAGCTATATGAAGGTGGCGCGTCGGCGGAGGTTGCGTTGCGGGCGGCGGCCAAGAATGTGGAGGAACTTGCGCGGTACGACGGACGGTTCAAGGAGGCATTAGGGCAATTGGAGTCGGCGCGGGCGACGGTGGGGGACGTGGGCACGAGTTTGCGGGATTATGCGGAGGGGATCAACGCCTCGCCGGATCGGCTGGTTGAAATTGAAGACCGGCTGGCGCTGCTGGACCGGCTTAAGCGCAAGTACGGCAAGACGGTGGCCGAGGTGATGGCCTTCGGCGAAGAGGTGGGGCGGAAGCTGGCTGAGGTCGAGGACCGGGACGAGATATTGAAGGCGCTCCGGGCGGAGCTGGATGCGGCGGCTGCGGGTTATCGAGCGGCGGCGGGCGCGCTGCACGAGGAGCGGAAAGCGGCTGCGGGAAAGCTGGCCAAGCTGGCCGAGACGCAGATCAACTCGCTGGCCATGAAGGTGCGGTTTGAGATTGCTGTCACGGCAAGCGAGAAGGAGAGTGGCTGGACTTCGAGCGGCTGGGACGAGGTCGAGTACCGGATTGCGACGAACCCCGGCGAGCCGCTGAAGGCGCTGGACGAGATTGCCTCAGGCGGAGAGATGAGCCGGGTGATGCTGGCCCTGAAGGTTAGCGTGGAAGAGGGCGCGGTGAAACCGAAGAAGAAGACGCCGACACCGAGGACGCTGGTTTTCGACGAAATCGACATCGGTATCGGCGGCCGCGCGGCAGAAGCCGTCGGTCACAAGCTCAAGTCCCTCAGCCGCGGGCAGCAGGTGCTGTGCGTGACCCATTTGCCGCAGATCGCGGCCTTCGCCGACCAGCATTTCGTGGTGGAAAAGCGCGAAGCGGATGGGCGGACGAAGATGCAAATTCGCCTGCTCGACGACCGCGCCCGCACCCACGAAGTAGCCCGCATGTTGAGCGGCGCCACAGTGACCGATACCAGCCTTCAGCACGCGGCGCAGATGATTGCCGGGAGCCGGTGAGCGCCAGGACCGATGCAGGACGCACTCCCGGAATTGGTTAGGAATTAGGAATTAGGGATGCTTGATTCTCCACCACAGGACGATGCAGCCTGCAATCGCGAGGAAGCAATAAGATAGGACGTTGGCAACCCATACTGTGTGGGTGCTGCGCCGATTGCTTCGCAGCCAGCGAAACCGACTGAGCAGAACACCTTCGACAAACGCAGCTAGCAGAAAGGCCGGGACGAGCAAGATAAGAAAGGCTGCCAAAATCTCCCAATCGGCACCGTATTCCGGTGTTGGCCACGCGGCTGTAAGGATCATGATGAACACAGCGTTCGTATGATTCAGGAAATACGTCGACCGGAACTGCAAAGCAACCAGCAGAATCCAGATCAAGGGGTAGCCCAGCAGCATCGTCAGGGTATTTGCAATCGTTGTGGCGACGATCGTATTCCGCCACTGCGTGCGAAGGCGCCGCTGGATGTAGAAAACCTCGATTGCAATCACTGGAACCAGGAAGAACAATATAAGCGGATAAGTCACCGGCAGCATGGGTACGCCCGCATCTGCATATGCGGTTGCCGGGGACGACAGCGATGCAAAGGCAAACAGTCCGACGATCTTGACTTTGCGAACGGTAGTGGATGCCATTGCATAGGATCATACGCCGGGCGCCGGGTGCCCCAGGTCTCGTCTTTGAAACCTGGGATTCGATTTACACATCATGCTGAGCACCTCGCCTTGACTTCTGTATCGTCAAGCGATACACTGACGATGTGATCAAGAGCTTCGCGCACAAGGGGCTGGAAAAGTTCTTCCGCACCGGCTCCAAGGCGGGAATCCAGGCTCAACACGCCGTGCGGTTGCGTCTCCAATTGGCTATGCTCGACAATGTCGGCGTGCCCGAAGATATGAACGCGCCTGGATGGAAGCTTCATCCCTTGAAAGGCGACCTCAAAGGGCACTGGTCGGTCACGGTGAGCGGAAACTGGCGTCTCACCTTCCGATTTGAGGGCGAAGACGCGATTCTTGTGGATTATCAGGACTATCACTGAGAGGAGAGAGCACCATGCGCATGCACAACCCGCCGCATCCCGGCGAAGTGATTCGGGAGTATCTCGGCGAGATGACCGTTTCGGCGGCAGCCGAGCATTTGGGCGTGGGGCGGGTCACTTTCTCGCGTGTCCTCAACGGCAAAGCCGCCGTCTCGCCGGAAATGGCCGTGCGTCTTGCCGCCGCCTTCGGCACCTCCTCGCCTGAAGTCTGGCTGCGTATGCAGGCCCAATACGACCTTTGGCAGGTCCGCAAGCGCAACAGAATTCGAGTCGAGCCGCTCACCCACCACCAGCATTCCTGAAACTGCGGATTAATGGGGAAATGCGGTCAACTGTCCTGGCGGTAGAGCAGGTCGCGGATGGCGCGGCGGCGGGCTTCGTTAATTTCGCTCTGGGCTTTGCGGCCGCCTAGCTTGAGGATGGGGACGGAAGCGGATTCGATGGACTCGGGGGCGCTGCACTCCGGACAGCGGTTGGCGAATCCGGGCTTGTCCGGCTTCAACTCGAACTCCTGCGCGCAGATCACGCAGGTCTTGATGGGAAACGGCATTTCACAGACATGATAAGACAGGGCGTCGAGCGATGTTTAACCGGACTGCCGGCTCGATGTTCCGATGGTTTGTTCGCCAGGCATAAAGGTAATGAGCGCTTCGGAGGCCGGCAGGCCGGTTCCGGGAGGGTTTCCTGTTTCTTTGTTTGCGGTGGTTGGTATACTGGGCAATGTGACCACAACACTGCTTGAATCCATCCCATACGGTAGCCATGCCGGGACTTCCCCCAGTCAAAAGAGGGTGTTGTTGCTAAAGCCGCGGGGCTTTTGCGCCGGAGTGGTGCGCGCGATCGACATTGTGAAGATCGCACTGGAAACCTTCGGCGCGCCGATTTACGTGCGCCGGGAGATTGTGCACAACCGCTATGTGGTGAACGAGTTGGCGGAAAAGGGCGCGATCTTTGTGCACGAGATCGACGACGTGCCGGACGGCGAGCGGGTGATCTACTCGGCGCACGGTGTTTCGCCGGCGGTGCGGGAGTTGAGCAAGGGGCGCAATCTGCGGGTAATCGACGCGACCTGCCCGCTGGTGACCAAGGTACACATCGAGGCGGTGAAGTTCGCCAAGCAGGGCTACTCGCTGGTGCTCATCGGTCACCGGGACCACGACGAGATCGAGGGAACCCTGGGCGAGGCGCCGGATGCGACCCAGGTGGTCTCGAATGTGGCCGAGGTTGCCGCGCTCAAGGTGCCCGATCCCAACCGGGTGGCTTACCTGACCCAGACCACGCTGAGTCTGGACGAGGCGCGGGATATCATTCACGCGCTGAAGGAGAAGTTTCCGAATATCGTGGGGCCGCACTCGCAGGACATCTGCTATGCGACGGAGAACCGGCAGGTGGCGGTGCGCAACGTGGCGCACGATGCGGGGCTGGTGTTGGTGGTGGGGTCGACGAACAGCTCGAACTCCAATCGATTAGTCGAGGTTTCCAGGAACCTGGGGACGATTGGTTATTTGATTGACAACTCGCAGGCGATCGACCCGAAGTGGCTGGAAGGCGTGAGCACGGTGGCGGTGACGGCAGGGGCTTCGGCTCCGGAGGTGCTAGTCGAGGACGTGCTGAATTATTTGTGTCAGAACGGCTTCGACAGCGTCGAAGAGGTGGAAGTGATGCCGGAGAATGTGCGCTTCGGGCTGCCGCCGGAAATTGTGCAGGCGATTGGCGGAGCGGGCGGGGCCGAGGCCGTGGCGGTGCGGTGATGACAGATTACAGGTGACAGGTTGTAGATGACAGTGGACAGATACTGAGGCGTACAAGGCAGATGAGTTTAAAGCAGGACAAGACGCCAGCCGCAGAGCCTATTTCGACTGCGCCTAGGCAGGTTGCGCCGCGCTTTGGGCGGCTCGATGCGGATTTGGGCGAAGTGGAGTCGGCGGTCGCGCGTTCGCGTGCGTACCTTCTCTCCCGGCAGCATCCTGAAGGCTATTGGTGCGGAGAGCTCGAGGGCGACTCGATGCTCGAAGCCGATTACATCTATCTGCACACGCAACTTGAGAGCGGCGATCCGGGGCGGCTGAGGCGGGCGCTGACCGAGATGATGCGCTACCAGAATGAGGACGGGAGCTGGAGTCTTTATCCCGGCGGTCCGGGCAATATCTCGCTTTCGGTGAAGTGCTATTTCTCCGCCAAGCTGATGGGGATTGGCGCGGACGACCCGCGGCTAAGCAAGTGCCGGGAGTGGGTTCTGGCGCATGGCGGGGTGGTCGCGTGCAACACCTTTACCAAGATGTATCTGTGCGGGTTGGGGCAGTACGACTACGATGCGGTGCCGGCGATTCCGCCGGAGATCGTGCTGTTTCCTAATTGGTTCTACTTCAATATCTACGAGATCTCTTCGTGGTCGCGGTCGATTCTTGTGCCGCTGGCGATCATCTACGCCAAGAAGCCATACAAGAAGATTCCGCGCGAGCAAGGGATCGACGAGTTGTTTGCAGGCGGACGGGCCAACGCGATTCTGCGGTTGCGCAGGGACCGCAAGTCGCTGTTCTCGTGGCGCAATTTTTTTATTGTGCTAGACAGGCTCATGCACTGGGCCGAGGCGGTTCACCTTCGTCCTGTGCGCACGCTGTCGCTGCGCAAGGCGGAAAAGTGGCTGCTGGCGCGCCTGGAGATGTCCGACGGTCTGGGCGCAATTTACCCGGCCATGTTGAATGCGATCATCGCGCTGCGCTGCCTGGGCTACTCGGAGGACGATCCGCAGGTGATCCGGGCGCGGGACGAGTTCGAGAAGCTGGGAATCGAAGAGCCGGCCAGTGCGGAGATGCCGGAGCCGACCTTCCGCATGCAACCGGCCATGTCGCCGGTGTGGGATACGGCGCAGGCGGTGTATGCGCTGGGCGAGGCAGGCGTGGCGCGCAACGATCCGCGCATGATCAAGGCTGCTGACTGGATGCTCTCGAAAGAGGTTCGCCACAAGGGTGACTGGACGGTGAAGGTTCCCCGGACTGAGCCGGGGGGATGGTACTTCGAGTACAACAACGAGTTCTATCCCGACACCGACGACACTGCGCAGGTTCTGCTGGCGCTGAACAAAGTGGACAATCCGCGCGAAGGCTACCAGCACAAAGTGGCGCAGCGGGCGATCGCGTGGGAGTTTGCCATGCAGTGCCGGAGCGGCGGCTGGGGCAGCTTCGACAAAGACAACACCAAGATGATCTTCCAGTACATTCCGTTTGCGGATCACAACGCGATGCTGGACCCGCCGACGGTGGACATCACGGGGAGAATCCTGGAGATGCTGGCAATTTATGGCTATTCGCGCGAGGACAAGCGCGTGCAGAGGGCCATCAAATTCATCTTCAGCCGGCAGGAGCCGGATGGAAGCTGGTTTGGGCGCTGGGGCGTGAACTATATCTACGGGACGTTTTTGGTGCTGAGAGGGTTGGACGCGATTGGGGTGGATCATCTGGAGCCGCAGATTCAGCAGGCAGCGGAGTGGATACGTATGGTGCAAAATCCGGACGGCGGCTGGGGCGAAACCTGCGGAAGCTACGACGACCCGAATACGCGCGGAGTAGGACCGAGTACTCCCTCGCAGACGGCTTGGGCGCTGCTGGGATTGCTGGCCGCGGGAGACGACCGCTCCGACTCGGTTGCCAAAGGTGTTCGCTGGTTGCTGGCCCGGCAGCAGGCCGACGGCGGTTGGGACGAGACGACGGGCCACGGGCCAACGCGCCAGGCCCTGTACACTGGAACGGGCTTCCCCAGAGTCTTTTACCTGTCCTATGAGATGTACCGTCAATACTTCCCGCTTCTGGCGCTGACCGGCTATAAGCGGGCCATGGAACGGAAAAGCAGCTTATAGCTTCTAGCTCTTGGCTGGTTGTTCAAGAACTTCGCCGGTTCTTCGATCTTAGGCAAAAAGCTGGCAGCTAGGAGCTGCACTCTAGGAATGCGTTTTATTAGAGAGCGCTGGAGGTTAAGCAAACGATGGCAGTTCCGATCTCCCAAATGGCTACGGTGGCCAGCTATGTGCTGAAAAAGCGGCTGGGCGGCAACAAGCGCTATCCGCTGGTGCTGATGCTGGAGCCGCTCTTCCGCTGCAACCTGGCCTGCGCCGGATGCGGCAAGGTGCAGTATCCGCCGCACATTCTGAAGAAGCAGCTCACACCCGAGGAGTGTTTTGCCGCGGTGGAAGAGTGCGGGGCGCCGATGGTGTCGATTCCTGGCGGCGAACCGCTGTTGCACCCGCAGATCGTGGAGATCGTCAACGGGCTGGTGGAGCGCAAGAAGTATGTCTACCTGTGCACCAACGCGCTCGAACTCAAGCGGCGGCTGCCTGAGTTCACGCCGTCGAAGTATCTGACCTTCTCGGTTCACCTGGACGGACAGCGCGAGCATCACGATTTTTCAGTCTGCCGCGAGGGCGGCTACGACATCGCGATCGAGGGGATCAAGGAGGCCGTAAAGCGCGGCTTCCGCGTCACCACCAACGCGACGTTCTTCGACGGAACCGATCCGAACCAGGTGCGGGGATTCTTCGATGATGTGATGGACATGGGGGTGGAGGGGATTGTGCTTTCGCCCGGATACAGCTACGACAAGGCGCCGGATCAGAACCGGTTTCTGGGCAGGGCGCGGGTGAGGAGGCTGTTCAGGGCGATCCTTTCCAATCGCAAACCGACGTGGAAATTCAATATGTCGCCGCTGTTTCTGGAATTCCTGATGGGCGACAGGAAGTACGAGTGCACGCCGTGGGGATCGCCCGCGTACAACATCTTCGGCTGGCAGAGGCCCTGCTACCTGCTGCAGGAGGGCTACGCGGAGACGTTCAAGGAGCTGCTGGAGACCACGAAGTGGGAAGAGTATGGGGTGGCGAGCGGGAATCCGAAGTGCGCCAACTGCATGGTGAGCTGCGGCTATGAGCCGACGGCGGTGATGGACGGATTTGGAAGCCTGAAGGGCTTCTGGTCGATGGTGCGGGGGAACTTCAGCCTGTACCGCGACAGTCACGCGCTGAAGCTGCTCAACGAGCCGGCGCCGCAAGGGCCGGCAAAGCTGGTAAAGATCGAGAGCCCTGTCCACGCGCTTGAGGAGACCAGGGCATGACCGCGGAAGTGGCCAAATACACGATGGAGCAGGTGGAGGCGCTGGAACTGGCTCCGGGCACGGAGCACGAGAATCTGGAAGGCTGGGTTCCGGCGCTGGCCAGTGACGAAGACCTGCGCCAAGCCCTCGATAAGGCTCTCGACTATCGCGGCGACGTGACGCTGACCTTGAAGAACGGCGAGCGCATCGAGGCCTACATCTTCAACTGCCAGACCGGACCCACGCTGGCCGATTCGTTTGTGCAATACTTCACCCCCAATTCCCCGGAGAAGCGGAAGGTCCACTACGCCGACATTGCCCGCGTGGAGTTCACCGGCAAGGATCGCGCCGCCGGCAAGCACTGGGAAGACTGGGTGAGGAAGTACAACGAGAAGAAGGCGGCGGGGGAGAAGAATATCGCGCTAGTTCCGGAGGCGCTGGAGTAGGCGGCATCAATCGGCGGTGATCATGAGAGCCTGGCCCGCAGTTGTTCTTATGTCTTTATTCGGCGCTGTCATAAACGCACAACAGTCCTTCCCGGATGCGCAGAAGCGCATCGTCTCTGCAAATGTTTTCGTGTTTGGAGGGATCGGTCGTGCTGGAGCAACCTCACAAGGAGAAGTTGATTTCCGAGTCATCATGGCGCAGCCTCCAAAGGTAGCGCTCGATGCTTTTGAAAAACTCTACCTATCCGACAATCCTCAGACCAAGGCTTATGCGCTGGCAGGAATCCGGAAACTAGATAAGGACAGATTCAATCGGCTGAAGCTGTCATTGCACTCGTCCGCGCCGAAAGTTCAAATAGAGGAGGGCTGCATCGTCTCGATGCTCTCCCTTGAGGATATTGCCGATCGGCTCGATTCCGGCAAATATGATTTTTGGATAAAGTGACGGCGCCGTCGAACTTTCACGTTCAACGATCTATCAATTTGACCGACAAGGGCGGAAAGGCCAGTTGGTCACCCCAGCACCCTGGCCTTTTGTCCCTGCTTTTCCAGCGCCGCCACCGCCTTCTTGTCGAACGAGACAAACTCTTCCCCGCTCAGCCACACACCCTCGTGCGCGATGATTCCGTCTGCAAAGTCAGCTCCAGATCGCATAGCTGCCAGCCCCGCCTCTACAGCAGTCGCGTCTACGACGACGTTCTGAACGTCGCGCAAATTCCCAATCGCTTGGGCGATCTGCGCCTTTGAGAAGCGATACCGTGCTCTGAGTACCCACACCATCTCGGAAATCGCGAGGTTGCCCACGATCACAGCCTCGGCTTCTTTGACTGTTTTGGCAGCGAGGCGCATATGGCCGGGTTCGTCGGAGACGGCCAGGCGCACCAGCAAGTTGGTATCGGCGACGATCTTCATGGCTTCAGACCGGCTTCATAAGCTTCAACGACGCCTTGGCCGATACCTTCGTGGATCTCATCGATTGTCAAGCGGACATTCGTCTTGCCAGCCAGACTACCAATGAAATCGTCCCAACTTCCTTTGGGCCTCGCGCGCTCCAGGGTCAACTTGCCGTTGGCTGTCTTGTGCAAGGCGATCTGGTCTCCGGGCCGCACGCCAATATGCTCCAGAAAATCCTTCCGTAGAGTGACTTGTCCCCGCGATGTAACCGTCAGTGTAGCCATAACGATGCCCTCAACTATTCCATTTCATTGTAATGCATTTTTGCATTATGCGCCCAATCTCCGCTGGAAATTGGGGCTTGCTGCCTCCCCGTTTAAGATGGGTGCTGGGATCGAGCCATGAAAGTCTTCCTTACAGGCGCGACTGGGTTTGTGGGCCATCATGTGGCGCGGGCGCTCGCTGGCGAGGGCGCCAAGCTGCGCATGCTGGTGCGCAAGACCAGCAGCCTCAAGAATCTCGAAGGCATCAAGGGCGAGACACATGTGGGCGACCTGAGCGAGCCGGAATCGCTCAGGCCAGCGCTTGAGGGTTGCGATGCGGTGATGCATGTGGCCGCCGACTACCGGCTGTGGATTCGCGACCCGGAAGCCATGTACAAGGCGAATGTGGAGGGGACGCGGGAGCTGCTTCGGATGGCGCGCGAGACCGGCGTGCCGCGCTTCGTTTACACCTCCAGCGTGGCGACGATGCACTTCAGGACCGACGGGCTGGTCATCAATGAAGACACGCGGGTTTCGCTCAAAGATATGGTCGGCCATTACAAGCGCTCTAAATTCCTCGCCGAGCAGGAAGCCATCAAGGCGGCGGAAGCAGGGCAGAAGGTGGTGATTCTGAATCCCACGACGCCCATCGGGCCAAACGATCGCAAGCCCACGCCCACGGGGCGCATCTTCGTGGACTTCCTAAACAGGAAGTTCCCCGCGTACATGGACACTGGACTGAATTTGGTGGACGTGGCGGAGGTAGCGCGGACGCACGCGGCGGCGCTCAAAGTGGGGACGCCGGGCAGAAGGTACATTCTGGGCGGGGAGAATCTGACGCTGAAGCAGATTCTGGACAAGATGTCGGCGATTACCGGGATTCCTTCGCCGACGGTGAGGATTCCGTTTGCGGTCGCGGCGACCTACGCGTTTTTCGAAGAGTGGATCACGGGGCGGATTCGCGGACGCGAGCCGAGGGCCACGCTCGAAGAGGTGCGGATGGGGCGCAAGAAGATGTATGCCTCGAGCGCCCACGCGCAGCAGGAACTGGGGTTCCGGATTGTGCCGGTGTATCCTGCGATGCGGGCGGCGATCGAGTGGTTTAGGGCGAACGGGTACGCGCCGTGACGCGCGTCGCGATCATCGCCGCCATGGCGGGCGAGTTGAAGCCGCTGGTGCGGAGCTGGCAGCGTGAGCGGCGCAACGGGGTGGAGTTGTGGCGCTGGCGGTTCGACGAGGGCGAGTGGGTGGCGGCTTGCGCGGGTGCGGGCGTGGGGGCTGCGACGCGGGCCTTTGCCGAGATCGAGAAGGATGGGGCTATCGATCTGGTGTTTTCGGTGGGCTGGGCGGGGGCTCTGAGCGAGGAGCTTGAAGCCGGACGGGCTTACTGGGTCTCCGGGGTCATCGATGTACGGACCGGGGAACGGTTTGCGACAGGGATCAGGGATCAGGGATCAGGGATCTGTGGGCCAGTTGGAAATGGCGAGTTTGGCGATCCCCACCCTAGCGACAACAACAAAGACGTCGCGAGGGTGGGGCACCCGGCTCAAGCAGACTTGCCTCCCAGGTCTCAAAATCGAGACCTGGGGCACCCGGATATTCTGCTTGTGACCAGTCCCAGGGTTGCGGACGAGGCAGAGAAGCGAAGGCTCGCGGCTGCCTACGGGGCCGGTCTGGTGGACATGGAGGCGGCGGGGGTGGCGCGACTGGCGGCGATGCGCGGGATTCCGTTTTATTGCGTGAAGGGGGTCAGCGACGGGTTCCGGGAAAAACTGCCTGATTTCAATCGGTTTATCTTGCCGGAGGGACGGTTTCAACTCGGCCGGTTTGCGGTTTTTTGTATTTTGAGGCCCTGGTACTGGCCCAGCCTGATTCGAATGGGCGAGAATAGCAGCAAGGCTTCCCAGAGCGTCAGGGAGTCCCTGCTCGATTTCCTCGACGAAAGGGCAACTATCAGAGAGCGCAATGGCTACCCAGGTCTCAAACGCTAATTTCAAAACCGAGACGAAGACTCCCGCAACCATGCGGGCCGTGGTCTATCGCGGCGTGAACGATATGCGCGTGGAGACCGTTCCTGTGCCCGAGATCGGTCCAGGGGAGCTGCTGATTAAAGTGGCTACCTGCGGTGTCTGCGGCACGGATCTGAAGAAGATCCGCACCGGGTCGCACTCCGCGCCGCGCATCTTCGGCCATGAGATGGCGGGGACCGTGGTGGGGGTGGGCCACGGGGTGACGCGCTTCCGGGTGGGCGAGCGGGTGATGACGTTTCATCACGTTCCGTGCGGGGATTGCTACTACTGCCGCAAGCAGACGCCCGCGCAGTGCCCGCTCTACAAGCAGACCGGGGTGACGGCCGGCTTTGCGCCTTCCGGCGGCGGGTTTGCCGAGTATATCCGGGTATTGGACTTTGTGGTGGCCAACCGCGGCGTGGTGCGGATTCCCGACGGCGTGCCGTTCGAGCAGGCAGCCTTTGTGGAGCCGGTGAACACGGTTCTGAAGGCCGTCAAGCTGCTGAATCTAGCCGCGGACGATACGGTGCTGGTGATTGGGCAGGGACCGATCGGCCTGATGCATGCGGTTTTGGCGGGGCGCACGGGAGCGCGGGTGCTGACTTCCGATCTGTTTCCCGAGCGTCATGCCATTGCCGCCGGATATGGGCTCAAGTATCCCATCCAGGCGGGCACGGAAAACGTGGTCGAGCGGGTGTTCGCGGAGACCGAGGGCCGGGGTGCGGACGCGGTGATTCTGGCCGTGGGCGGGAATGCTCTGATCAAGACGGCGATGGACGCGGTGAGGCCCGGGGGCAAGGTGATGCTCTTTGCCCAGACGCAGCACAGCGAAGCCACTTTCGACCCCGGCGCGGTTTGTGTGGACGAGAAGACACTGCTCGGCTCATACTCATCCTCGTTTCCGATTCTGGACGAGGTAACCGATCTGGTCTTCGGCGGCTACCGCAATGGGTTCGATCTGACGCGATTGATTTCGCACCGCTTCTCTCTGGAACAGGCGGTGGAAGCGATCGATGTGGCTTCGCACCCCAAGGCCGACTCGATGAAGATTATGATTGAGCCTGTTCTTGGTGCAGGGGCAAACTGATGGTTCCTTTCCCAGGCGCCCATTGGCGCGCCTGCCGCAGGCTCCTTCTCACGGATCGTGCCTCTCAACTCCGGAGCCGCTGCAGGAGGAATCGATGCCAAACACGGTAAAGGGCGCCATCAAACGCGGCCGCGCTACGGTCGAAGACGTCCTTGAAGTTGGCCGCAACACCGTCGAAGACGTCCTCCAGGTGGGCCGCAACACCGTCGAAGAAGTCCTTCATGTCGGCCGTACCACCGTTGAAGAGGTCATTCAGGTGGGCCGCAATACAGTCGAGTCGGCCCGCTGGGTGGGCAAGGGAACCATGCAGGCCGCAGTCCTCCACGGCCGTGAAGATATCCGCATTGAGGACGTTCCCATTCCCGAGGCCGCGCCCGGTGAGTTGATTGTGCGGGTTGGCGCAGCCCTTACCTGCGGCACAGATCTCAAGGTCTTCCGCCGCGGATATCACGCCCGCATGATTGTTCCGCCGGCTCTCTTTGGGCACGAGCAGGCAGGCACGGTTGTTCAAGCAGGCGAGGGTGTCGCGGGCTTCGCAACCGGCGAGCGGGTGGTGGCGCTGAACTCCTCCCCCTGCGGTGCTTGTTACTTCTGCGAGCGCGGGCAGGAAAACCTGTGTGACGACCTGCTGTTCAACAATGGCGCGTATGCCGAGTTCATCCGCATTCCGGCGCGGATCGTGGCCAAGAACACGCTTCATGTTCCGGATCACGTGGCGCTGGAGCACGCGGCGCTGACCGAGCCGCTGGCCTGCGCGGTGCACGGATTTGAGGACTCTCGCCCGCGCCCTGGGGACACGGTGGCGGTGATCGGCGGGGGCCCGTTGGGGCTGATGATTCTGCACGTGGCGGCGCTGGCGGGCTGCGAAACGATCGCCCTAGTGAGGCACGACGGCCAGGTGGAGGCGGCGCGGCAACTGGGCGCGGCGCACGTGGTGCAGACGACCAGCATTCGCAAGGCCATCCGCGAAACGCGGGAGCTGACGCCGGGGAATCGGGGAGTGGATATCGCGATTGAGGCGGTAGGCGTGCCGGAGGCGTGGCAGGAAGCTCTTGAGCTGGTGCGCAAGGGAGGGACCGTGAATTTCTTCGGCGGTTGCGCCGTGGGGACGCACGTGATCCTGGATACCAATCGCATTCACTATAGCGACATCACGCTGAGGGCCACTTTCCATCACACCCCGGCCATCTGCCGCAAGGCGCTGGAATTGATTGCCGGCGGACGCTTTCAGGCGGGTGCTTTCATCACCGGCCACGCCCATCTCTACGAACTCAACCGCGTCTTTGAGAAGCTGATGAAACGGAGCAGCGAGATCAAGACGGCCATTGTGCCGTGAGGCGAAGCGATGACGACGACGGAGATGAATGCGGACCGGGAAGAAAGCCTGGAAACGCTTCGTGGAGACGGGTTTCCGGGCGGGGCGCAGGACAGCGGGGCGCATGACCAGGAAACGCTGATTGCGCGCGGCTGGGCGGCGCTGCCGCAGAGCTATCGCACGCCCGAGGTTGCGCCGACCGTGGCCGAGGCGCGCGCATGGTGCCGGCGGCTGGCCGAATCGCACTACGAGAATTTCCACGTGGCGACGTGGTTCCTTCCCAAGGCGCTGCGGCCGCATTTTCACGCGATCTACGCCTACTGCCGGGTCTCGGACGACTTGGGCGACGAGGTGGGCGACACGTCGGTTGCGCTGGCTCTGCTGGATCATTGGGGCCGGGAACTGGATGCGTGCTACCAGGGCGTGGCGCGGCATCCGGTGTTTGTGGCGCTCAAAGAGACGATCCGCGCCTGCGCGATTCCCAAGGAGCCGTTTGCAGACCTGCTGACGGCATTTCGCCAGGACCAGACGGTTGCGCGCTACACATCGATGCGGGAGGTACTTGGCTACTGCCGCTACTCGGCAAACCCGGTGGGGCGGCTGGTGCTGCATGCGTGCGGCGAGGCGGGCGAAGAGGTGGAAGAGCGGTTCCGCCTATCGGACGCGACCTGCACGGCGCTACAGTTGGCGAACTTCTGGCAGGATGTGAACGCGGACTACGCCAAGGGACGGGTGTATCTGCCGCTCGACGATATGGCGCGGTTTGGGGTGAGCGAGGAGACGATCGCCAGGAGAACGGCCACGCCGGAGTTTCGCGAGCTGCTGGCTTACGAGGTTCGCTACGCGCGTGGACTGTTCGAGGAAGGGCTGCCGCTGATTGGGATGGTGAAGCGCGATCTGGCGGTGGATCTGGATCTGTTCAGTCGCGGCGGGTTGGAGATTCTGCGGGCCATCGAGCGGCGGCACTATGACGTGCTGAGCGCGCGGCCGGCGATCTCAAAGAGCGCCAAGGCCGGACTGGCGGCCAGGGCCGTTGGCGCCAAGCTGTTGCCCTTTTGGGGCCTTGGCCGGAACGCAAGGCGCAAGAAGAAGGCGGATTGAAGCGCGATTACCCATTGGACGAGGCCGCGTTGGAAGGGGCGTACGCCGCATGCCGGGCCATAGCGAGGCGCGAGGCGAAGAACTTCTATTACGCTTTTGTGGCGCTTCCGAGGTCCAGGCGCAATGCTATCTGCGCCGTCTACGCGTTTATGCGCCACGCCGACGACCTTGCCGACGACGAGAGCTTGTCCAGGGAAGAGCGGCGGCGGCGGCTGGATGCGTGGCTCGCGGATTGGCGCGGCGCGTGCCACGGCGGCGACTCATCCAATCCGGTCTTTCTTGCGGTGCGGGATGCGGTTGAGCGCTTCGGGATTCCGCTGCATCTGCTCGACGAGCTGGTGGCCGGCACCACCATGGACTTGAGAGCGGCCCCGAGCGATGCGGCCGGCGCGGGTGGCGGGCCGGGCACCTATGCCACCTTTGCCGATCTGTATCGCTACTGCTACCTGGTGGCCTCGGTGGTGGGGCTGGTCTGCATTCGGATCTTCGGCTACAGGGACCCCAGGGCGGAGAAGCTGGCCGAGGAGACGGGGATCGCGTTTCAGTTGACAAATATTCTGCGCGATGTGGCCGAGGATGCGGGGCGGAAGCGGGTTTATCTTCCACTGCAGGATCTGGCGGCGCACGGGGTAGAACTAGATTCGCTGCTGAACCGCGGGCCGGACGCGGCGCCGACGGCGAACGAGCGGGCGCTGCTTGCAGAGATTGGGCGGCGCGCGGAGGGGTACTACGAATCGGCGCAGGCTCTGCTGCCGCTGATCGACAGGGAGAGCCGGCCGGCGCTGTGGGTGCTGGTGCGGATCTATCATGCGCTGCTGAAGCGGATTCGGCGCGCGGACTACGATGTTTTCTCGAGGCGGGCAAGCGTGCCGATGGCAGAGAAGCTGGGGATTCTGGCGGTGGGGATGGTGAGGATGGCGTTGGCGCGGGTGGTGGGGTGATTGATGGGAGTTCAGAAGCACCGGAATGGCCGCACCATTGAAGGGCACGACTCTTTAGCCTGTCCATCTACAAGGCTTATCACTGTGAGCATTAATGCGCACACAGAGATGGTGCGAGGATCCGAGAATCGTACCAGGCCGTCGCTTCTTCCAACCAGCAACGAAGACCTGCCGCCTGCGGTTCGGCACTTGAGGTTCATCCGGCTCGAATGTGCTGGTTTAACCCCTCAGTTTCTCTGAAAATGCGTCAGCCCCGGAAGGAATAGAGTGCATCCCACGCAAGAACCAATACGAATCAGCGAATCCGCCCACTTCTTCTCCACGCAGACAGAGGGCCGCAAGCCATTCTTTCGTCAAGAGCCGTGGGCCCGGTCATTGCTTTCCACTGTGAACCAGTATGACGGAGTGGAATACAAACTCCATGCCTTTGTGGTCATGCCCGATCATCTGCATATGCTAATCACCCCATTCGGGGCGGTGGAGAGGGCGGTGCAGACGATCAAGGACGAGTTTTCACAGCGCGCCAAGAGCGAATTGGAGTGGACCAGGGCGATCTGGGAGCGGGGCTTTACCGATCACCGCATCCACGATGAAGAGGACTGGCTGCGGCACATGGAATATATTCGAGTGAATCCGATTGAGGCAAGACTATCGGCTGCTACGGTTCTATATGAGTTCATGGGGTTCCCAGGCAGGGAGATGCCCGAGGGACTGAAGCCCCTGGCGCTGAGTGCTGCCGACGTGCGTGCCAGGGCCCGTACACTTCACAACTGAGGGTGGGGGGAGAGCCTGTATGCTTCGGTCTTGAGAGGCTTTTCGTTGGGCAGTGTGCGGCAAAACCTGGAGAGAACCGTAACGGTGGTGGGCGGGGGCGTGGCGGGGATGAGCGCGGCGTGCGCGCTGGCCGAGGCTGGGTTGCGCGTGCGGCTTGTGGAGCGGCGCGGCTACCTTGGCGGGCGTGCTTCCTCCTATCTGCATCCGGGCGTGGGCGAGGTCATCGACAACTGCCAACATGTGCTCTTCGGCTGCTGCACCAATCTGCAGGGGTTCTACCGGCGGATCGGGGTCGCGGACCGGATTCATTGGACCAGTGAGATGACGATGATCGAGCCGGGGGGAAGGCGCTCCGCGCTTGGACCTTCGTGGCTGCCGGCACCCTTGCACGGGCTGCCGAAACTAATGGCGGCCAAGGCGTTTACACTGGCCGACAAGATTGCGCTGGGACGGGCGTTTGCGGCGTTGATACGGCCGGTTTCGAGCGATTCAACGGAGAGCCTGGCGGCGTGGCTCAAACGGAATGGGCAGACCTTGGGAGCGATCGATCGCTTCTGGCGGCTGGTGATTGCCAGCGCTTTGAATGCGGAGATCGACGAGATTGCGTTGCCGTATGCGGCCAAGGTGATCCGCGAGCTGTTCATGAATTCGGCCTTCGCGGGCAGCATGGGGATGAGCACGGTGCCGCTGAGCCAGTTGTATGCGCGGGTGACGCCGTTCTTGGAGGAGCGCGGCGGTAGCGTGCTGTTCAACGCGCACGTGGAAGGCGCGGAGTGGGATGAGGAGACTTTGCAGTGGACGGTGAGGACGCGCAATGAGGAATTGTTATCCGACTTTGTAGTGGTGGCGCTGCCGTTTGAGGGGATGGCGAAGCTGCTGCCGGGACTGCCTCCGGCGCAGGGAGTGGACGAACTGGCGGGGAAGATCGAGCGCCACGAGCACTGGCCGATCTGCAGCGTGCACCTGTGGTTCGACCGGGAGATCACGGAACTGGAGCACGCGGTGCTGCTGGATCGCGAGATTCACTGGATGTATAACCAGTCGCGGTTGCAGACAGGCCGGGGCGGACACTATATCGAGCTGGTGGTGAGCGCGACGCGGGCGTTTGCGGCGTTGAGCCGCGAAGACGCGATTGGGCGGGCGCTGCGCGAGCTGGCTGAGTTCTTTCCGCTGGTGAAGGAGGCGAAGCTCGAGAAGGTTGCACTGGTGAAGGAGATGCGGGCGACGTTCGGTGTGCCTCCGGGGATCGACACGGCGCGGCCCAGCGCGGTATCGCCGTGGCCGAGTCTTTTTCTGGCTGGGGACTGGGTGCAGACCCTGTGGCCTTCGACGATGGAGAGCGCCGCGCGCAGCGGACATCTGGCGGCGGAGGCGGTTTGCGCGGCGATGAGGGAGACGCGAACGATTCTGGAGGCAGATTTGCAGCCGCGGGGATTGATGCGATTCGTTGGTTGAAGACAATCGATCGGGAGCAGGGTGATTTGTCTCCCCAAAGAGTGAACGAGGGGAGTGCCGGAATGACGGGTGCGAATCCGCAGGATGGGATCGCAAAGGGTCAGAGAGTGGACGCGCTAAGAGCAACCGCATCGGCATTCGGTGTGTATGCGGGGATTCTGGGAATGGAACACGGGTTCTTTGAGACACTGCAGGGGAATGTTGCGCCGAAGGGCCCGAGGATCATGGCCGCGGGGTTCGAACTGCCGTTCCCATTCGGGCACGAACCGGCGATGACCCTCATTTCCAACTTTCTCATCACGGGCATCGCGGCGATGCTGGTTGGCCTGGCGATCGTCGTGTGGTCGGCCGCATTTGTGCAGAGAAGACAAGGCGCCCCAGCCTTGCTTCCGCTCTCCATCCTGCTTCTGCTGGTTGGCGGAGGATTCGGGCCGATTTCACTGCTCATTGTGGCTTGCATAGCAGCCACCGGGATCGGCAAACCGCTGACGTGGTGGTGGACGCGTATGCCGTCCGGAGCACGGCGCTTCCTTGCCAGGTCATGGCTGTGGTTTCTCATCGCCGCTCTGTTGTGGGTGCCGGGAGAGTTTGTCGCCGGGCAAATCTTCCAATTAAAGAACGACCACAGACAGATTCCGACGAACCTGAATCTGATGCTTTCTTACCCAATGCTGGGGCTGTTTGCCTTGACGCTCATCGCAGGATTTGCGCATGAGGCCGAGCGGGGCAGGGAATAGGGAAAAGATGTGGATCGGCCGGCTGCTCAGTTTGTCGCCGGACTCACCCGTTGAGCTGAGAGAGCGCCGACTTGCATTCGTCGATTTGCTTTGCGTGGCGGAGGGGATGCATGGCAATCGTGAGGAGATTCTCGTAGCAGTTCACGGTTCCGACGATCGGATGTGTCGTGATTCTGGAACGAAGGTCTGCTTCACAGCTTTCGACAAAGCGAAGCGTGCGTTCGCGGGCGTCGAGGAAATGGTCGAGTGCCTGAGCAAGGGTAGAAAACCGTCCGACAGGTCTCGCCATCTGCGGGGATTCTACGGCCTTGGTGCGGTCCAGGCTTTGGGACAGGATCAGGGCTTCCCGCTTTTCGTTCACCATGGGAGCTTCAGAAGAACGCGCAGCCAGGATTTGCATGAAGAGGTAATCCTCGGAGGCGGCTAGATGTTCCAGGCATTGAAGAATCGACCACCTGCCCGAAGCCGGGTTGCGCGCGGCTTCATCTTCAGTGACCCCGTTCAGCACCTCCAGCATGGCTCTCTTGCCGGCCTCAAGTCGGGTGAGGAGCGTTGCCTTTTCCTGCGCGTCCATGCGGGTTCTATCCTCGTTCCGCCGCGGTTCACTTAATGCGCCAGCAAATAGACGCCTATGCAGACCAGGATAGCGGCTGTCCAGCGGCGGCGGTCCACGTTTTCCTTGAGGAAGATTTTGCCTGCGATGGCGTTGGTGACCAGGGTGAGCGAGGCGGAGGCGGGGGCGACGAGGCTCAGGTTGAGGTGGTTCAAGGCCAGCAGTAGCGAGAAGAAGGCGAGGGCAAGAAACCCGACGCCCAGAAAGAAAAGCGGAGAGGTGAGGACGGCGCGAATGGCTCCTTTGAGGCCGGAACGGGCGCGAATCAAGTCAAGGTCGCCGATGGATTTCATGGCGGCGGCGGTAAAGACCTCTCCGGCTGTGGAGCAAAGGACGATGGCAGCGATCATGGCTGCGGCCGCGAGAGGTCCGGGATGGGGGGCCGAGTTGGGGAGATTCATCGCGGCTGGCCCTCTGGGACGGCAGACGCAGGCCGTTCGGTGAGCGACGGGCCTTGCGCGACGAAGCTAACGCCGAGGGTGATGAGGACAATACCGGCCCAGCGTTCGACAGAGATGGCGTCATGAAGCCAGAAGCGAGCGAGCAGGGCGACGATGACGTTGCCGAAAGCGGTGGCGGGAAGAACATAGGTGAGGTCGGCCCAGGAGAGGGCGGTGAGATAGCTGGCGAAGAAGGCGATAAGGAGCGCGATGCCAAGGGCGATCCACGGCGTGAAGACGGCCCCGATGAGGGTGGCGGGGTTGGCTAGGGATATGGGCTCAAGGTGGGTCATGCCGCGGGAGAGGCAGGAATCGCCGAGGGGGGCGCAGACAGCGACCAGTAACAGGATCAGGTATTGGCGCGGCGCTAGTTTGTGGTGAGCCATCTGTATTTGGATCTTTCCCTTCCTCATCGAATGCAGGCGGCGCGAGAAGTTATTCCTCAGGGGTAAAGCCCGACGTTGGTTTTGCGCATTAGGGCACGACTGAAGTAGTGCCCTGACATTTCTAGCAACCCCGAGAGAGTTCTTCGGCAAGCTGTGAAGCCATGCCGCGACACGGCGTAGAAATCGAACCTCCTCATGCAGAACTCATGTCCTCGACATGGGAGCAAGAAAAGAGGGCGGTCGCTCTGCGCCGCCCCCGGTGGAAACTGCTCCATTGCAACTACGCGCCGGCCTTAGCAGGGGTGGCGGGTTCGGGCCGATGGCTGCGCGCGACTTTGACCATCTTGTTGCGCTGGGCGCGGAGCTTGAGGAAGGACTTGGCCTCGATGTAGAGCCGCGGCACGTCGCGGTTGACGATGGCCTTCCAGACCACGCGGAAGGCTGCCTTGGGACGGAAGTAGTACTCGTCGTAAAAGCGGTGAACCATTTCGAGAACGTAATCGGTGGGCAGGCCGGGGTACTCGATGTGGGCCATCTGGTGGCCGCCCTCGTCGCTCATGGCGGCGGAGTTGACGATGAAGCCGTTGGCCTTGGCGTAATCGTAAAACTCGGTGCCGGGGTAGGCGTGGGCGATGGAAACCTGGATGGTCTCGCAATCGAGGGTCTTGGCGAAGTTGATGGTGTTGCGGATGGACTCCCTGGTCTCGCCGGGCAGGCCGAGGATGAAGTCGGCGTGGATAGTGAGACCGAGCGAGTGGCAGTCGCGGGCAAACTGGCGGGCGCGCTCGACGGTGGCGCCTTTCTTGATGTTCTTGAGGATCTGCGGATCGCCTGACTCGAAGCCTACGATGAGCAGCCGGCAGCCTGCCACGCGCATGGCCTTGAGGGTGTCGTAGTCGGTGGTGACGCGCGAGGTGCAGGACCAGGTGAGGTTGAGGGGCTTCAGCTTCTCGCAGAGCTCGATGGTGCGGACCTTCTGGATGTTGAAGGTGTCGTCGTCGAAAAAGAACTCTTTGACATCGGGGAAGTTCTGCTTGGCCCAGGCCAGTTCGGCGGCAACGTCGTCAGTTGACCGCTTGCGCCAGGCATGGCCGCTCAGTGTTTGCGGCCAAAGGCAGAAGGTGCACTGCGCCGGGCATCCGCGCGTGGAGTAGAGCGCGATGTAGGGGTGGAGCAGGAAGGGGACGTTGTAGCGGGTGACATCCATGTCGCGCTTGTAGATCTTGGTGGCCCAAGGCATGGCGTCCAGATCCTCGACCTGCGGCCGGTCGGGGTTGTGGACGACCTTGCCGTCGAGCTTGTAGCTGATGCCGAGGATCTCGTTCAGGGGCTTGCCCTGGGCAAACTCGACGACGGAGTAATCGAACTCGCGGCGGCAGATGAAGTCCAGAGCCGAGCACTCGTTGAGGGCGCGGTCCGGGTCGGTGGTCACCGGAGGTCCGACGAAGGCGATACGTATGGCCGGATTGGCGGCCTTGATGGCTTCAGCCAGGCGCTGGTCGCCCTCCCAGCCGACGGTCGAGGTAAAGAGAACCAGAAACCCGTAGTCCTTGCAGATCTCGATGGTCTGCTGCGCCGAGACATGGTGCGGCGGGGCATCGAGCAGGCGGGAGCCCTCGAGCATTCCTGCGGGGTAAGTGAGCCAGACCGGATACCAGTAGGACTCGATCTCCCTGGTTGCGGGCCAGCGCGAGCTTGCGCCCCCGTCGAAGTTCTCGAAGGAGGGCGGATTCAGGAGAAGTGTTTTCAGGGGTATAGACATCTGCTCAATTCTAACATTGTCGAAGATTCGGGGAGATTTGGGCCGGTTTCTCGGAGAAGACTCAGTTCGGCTGGATTCGGCAGGCTGTCGGATGCTCGCGCGGGTGAGATGGGCGACCCGGATTCCGCCTCAAAAAGGGGATCAAGAAGGCCGTCTTTGGGGGCAAAAAGGCGTCTTCTGAGGCATAAGAGGCCTCTTGTTGGGGATCAGTGCTTACTGGTTCGATACTATGGTGGTCTTGGAATTGATTCTTTAAGTATTTGATTCACAGTAGCTTACATTCAGTTTTTGTCCGAGAGCGCGCCCGAAAAACAGGCATTCACAGGGAGGGGGGTACAGCTGTTTTTGGGGTACAGACCGGAGGCAACCGGGGAAGTCGGGCGTCAGGCTCTCCGGAGCATTCAGCGCCTTGACATCGAGCCGGAAAAGGGCGTCTACTGAACCGTTGGTTGTGGTGAAGGAGTTCACCCTTAACCGCTGTCCATTCCATTAGGCCGGACAGATGATGACTCCTGACAGGGAATCCTGTTGCGGAGTTGTGTCCCGGCCGAGTTCCCTGAACGACAATTAGGAGTTCGTGCTCATGACGAACACTTGGGCTCTTTGTGCGCTCTGGGTGGGTCTGGCTTTGGCGGCGACGCTGTTGGCGATCTGGTTCAAGATCTCGACGGCGCTATCTGAGATTGTGGTCGGCACGGTGGCCCAACTGGTCATCGGCGTGTTTCTTACCGGGCTCTTCGGTTTTGCGCAGGGAGGGCTGGCCGGAAACACGCAGTGGATAACATTCCTGGCTGGAACCGGTGCAATCGTCCTGACGTTTCTTGCCGGCGCGGAACTCGATCCCGCCATCTTCAAAACCAAGTGGCGTGAAGCGTCGGTCATTGGTCTGGCAGGGTTCTTCGGTCCTTTTCTCGGTTGCACCGCGATCGCCCATTACGTGCTGCATTGGGCCATCATGCCCAGTTGGCTGTGCGGTGTCGCTCTTTCGACAACGTCCGTCGCCGTTGTGTACGCGGTGATGTTGGAACTTGGTTTTAACGTCACGGAGTACGGGAAGGCGACCTTCGCCTATCAGATGGATTTAGGCGAACCCCTTCACTCTGCGCACCATGTCGAAACGATGAACATCTAACCTGAATTTCTCACAGAAGGCGCTACAACTCAGAATTTGACCTCTCAAGGAGCCTCCGAGGGCCGGGAGGCCCTCGGGACAGCCGGTCTGGAGACCGGCGTTACAACTTTTGGCGAGCTGTGAGAAATGCGCGGCTAAGTGTACCAGCTTCCCTCGTTGCGTCCCACCGCGACCAGCGGCTCTTCAACTCCACCTGGAATATGCAGTATGTTTATCCGAGCCAGAGCCGGGCAATTCTCTTATATACAAAACCTAAGCGGCACTTCGCGAGGCCAATAACGGAAAGTCCAGCGTCCGCCGATCTTCCGGGGGATGATTCTGGGTCGACGACTATAGCCCACAGCGCAATCCCAGACCAAATGCGCAATACAGTTAGAGGTTCCCCCTGCGGGCGCTACGCCGTGGCGCGCTGCTGTTCGCGGCCGCCCAGGCGCATGCTGACTACCTTAGAGACGCCCGGTTCCTGCATGGTGACGCCGTAGATCATGTCGGCGGAGTGCATCATGCGCTTGGAGTGGGTGACCAGCAGGAACTGCGTGTCCAGGCTCAGGGAGTGGAGCAAATCCGCCAGGCGGCCTACGTTGGTTTCGTCCAAGGCGGCGTCCACTTCGTCGAGGGCACAGAAGGGACTGGGCTGGAATTGGAAGATGGCCACCAGCAGGGCCAAGGCGGTGAGCGACTTTTCGCCGCCAGAGAGCAACAACACATTCTGCAACTTCTTACCCGGCGGCGAGACCACGATCTCCAGCCCGCTCTCGGCCTGGTTTTCCTGGTCGGTAAGGCGCAGGAAGGCCTGCCCGCCCTGGAAGAGCCGCGCGAATACTTGGGCGAAGTTCTCGTTGATGCGGACAAAAGCCTCATCGAATTTGGTGCGCGAAATCCGATCGATCTCCTTGATCGTCTCCTGCGTGTTTTCGATCGACTCGATAAGGTCCTTGCGTTGCGCCTCGAGGAAGCCGTGCCGCTCGGCCGTCTCCTTGTACTCATCGAGGGCCATCATGTTCACCGGTCCCATCTGCTCCATCCTCTGGCGCAAGGCCCGGCAGCTTTCCTCCTCGGCGGCCAAGGCCTGGTCCGCCAGGCGCGCGATGGTCATATCGGCGCGCAGCATCGCGGCCTCGGCGTTGACTTCGGCCAAGCAGCCTGCTTCGAGGTGTTCGAGATCGGCGCGGAGCTTGGCTAGCTCGCTTGAGCGGCTGGCGCGGTCCTCGCGCACCTGGTCCAGCGCGGCTCGACCGCTCTTCAGTTGCGTCTCCAGCGTCGCCAATTGCTGGCGCAGGGCCTGGGCCTGGCCTGCCAGCGACTGCGCCACCGCCAGCGCCTCGGCGCGCACAGCGGCAAGTTCATTCTGCCTTTGGGCCAGCGCGGCGCTCTCCGCGATGCGCTGTTCGCGCTCCGCTGCCGCTGCCATTTGCTGCTGTTCGATGGAGAGAGCGCGGCGGTCCAGGTCGGCATGGAGCCTGTCGATGCGCTGGAAGGCGGCTTCGGCGCCCCGCCGCCGCTCCTCCAGGCCAGCCAATTCCGCGGTCAATTGAGCGGCTTCCTCTTGCAGGCCTTCGCGCTTCTGGCGCAGGGAGGCCAGTTGCGCCTGCAATTCGTCGAGCGCGGCCTCAGCCGCGGCATGCTCGGTCTCCAAGCGCACAGCCTCCTCGCGCTTCTGGGCAATGAAAGTGTGCTTGGCCTCGCGGGCTTCGTTGTTGCGCGCGGCCTGCGCGGTCCACTCCTCAAGCCTGCGCTCGACGCGCTGCGTCTCGCCCTCCATTTGCTTGAGCGCCGCGCCCTGGTTGGCGGACTCGGTCTCGGCCTGACGCCGCTGCTCGCCGCGCGCTTCAAGTTGCGCCGTCAGCTCCTCAATGGCGCGGGTCAGCGCGGCCGCTTCCATCTCCGCCTGGGCCAAGCCGGTATCCAGCTTGGCCAGACGGCTCTCGGCCTCGCGCAACTCGCGCTTGAGAGCCAGCGGGCCCTCGCTGGCCGGCTTGCCTCCGGTCACGGTCGCATTGTGGAAGCACTCTCCCTCCGGGGTGAGGAAAAAGGCGTGGGTGTGCAAAGCGGCCAAGCGCAGAGCTTCCCCAGGGTCCTCGACCAGATAGCCGTCGCGGAGCTTAGGCAAGATCGACTCCAGCGAGCGCCCAAAGCCGTTCTGCACCCGGATCGAGTCCTTGAGCGGGGTGATGCCAGGGCCAGCGATGGTTCCACTGCCCACCTCCAAAGTCTCGCCCTGCGCGGCAGGATGGATGAGGAAGGTGGCGCGGCCATCCACGCCGGACTTGAGCAGGCGGACGCCTTCCTCGGCAGCCACCCAGCTTTCCACCACCACGTAATTGAGTTCTTCGCGCAGAAACTCGTCAACCACAGCCTCATGCGCGCCGCTGACCTCGAGGAAATCCGCCAGGGTGCCGATCGGCGCCGCGCTTGCGCTGAGCGCTCCGGGCTTGAGCAGCCGCCGCACGGTGTCGGTGGAGTAGCTGTGATCGCGAATCAAGGCCTCGAGCGAATTGCGTCGTCCAGCCAGGGCGGCCTGCTCGCTGCGCATTTGGTTGGCGCGCGCGCGCAGGCTGTTGTCCTCAGTCCGCCGCTCCTGAAGGGTTGCGCGCAGCGCCGCAATCTCGCCTTCCAGCCGCTTGAACGCCTGGGCAGCGGTTTCAAAACGCAGCCTGGCCTGCCCGGTTTGGACCCCTAGGGTTTCATGCTCATTCCGCGCCTGGCCCATTTCGGATTCAAGCCGCTCGGCCTCGCGTTCCAGCGCCGCCAGGCTCTCTTCGCTTTGGGCCGTGTGGTTGCGCGCGTTGCCGGCCAGGGTAAGCAGGTGCATGGCATGACGGCGGCTTATTTCCAACTGCCGCTCCGCGGCAAAGACTTCTTCGGCAGCGGAGCGCGCCTCCTGTTGCCGCGCCTCGACCTGGTGGCGGAACGTTCTGGCCTCGCCCGCGGCGGACTCGAGAAAGGCGTGCTGCTGCGCCCGCTCTTCCGCAATGCCGCCCAACTGCGTCCGGGTAGCCTCGAGCTCCGCGCCGGCCGAGGCCATCCGCGCCTCGAGCTCGCCCACGCGCTCGGTGTTCGAGCGCTCCCGCGCCGTGGCCCGCTCCAACTCGACGGCTGCCTCGTTGGCGCGGTTTTGCGCTTCCTGGCCCTCGCGGTCCAACTCGTAGCCGCGCTCCGTGAGGGTGTGCTGGCTGCTTTCCATCGCGGCGATCTCCGCGGCCGAAGCATCGATTTGCCCGGTCAGGGCGGCAATCTCATGCTCCAGACGGAGTTGCTCCGCATCCATCAGAGCCATCCGGCTGGTGAGCACCACGCGCAGCCGCATCCGCAATTCGTCGCGAACCGCCGCAAAGCGTTCCGCTTTCGCTGCCTGCCGCTTCAGGCTGT
>Ga0326727_10003273_pt1 | contig 52426 bp, 45 predicted proteins | sample MB2enrmetagenome_FD_207643 | JGI IMG/M metagenome (GOLD analysis project Ga0326727, IMG submission 207643) | Lab enriched peat soil microbial communities from McLean, Ithaca, NY, United States - MB29MY | ecosystem: Environmental > Terrestrial > Soil > Wetlands > Peat | place: USA: New York...
TGGCCGATGAAAATGGGCATCCATAACGGCTACCACTTGAGCGGCCAACTGCTCCTGTTCGATGCAACTCAGACAATCGGACTCCATCGTTTCTCCTTTTCAAACTGAACCACTACCCAATCTCGGGCAACAGCAGTTCTTGCCAATCGTCGGCGCTGTGCACGTTGCCAGGCCGCAGCTTTGCCGCCAGGCAGTCGCCTTCCCGATTGAAAAGCAAAAGCGGGCGATAGCAGGTGGACTCGAAGTGGCCGTTGTACGCGCTATTCTCCTGCTGACCGTACACCGGGATCTCGGTCGAGTCCATGTCCAACGCGATCCGCTGCGGGGAATCGAGGGCCTCGGCCTTGCCGATGAGTCCGCGGTTGATGCGGGCCAAGCTACCGAAGTTCTCCTCCTCGGCCAGCATCTCGGTCTCAAAGGTCTGCAAGCGGGAGGTCAGCGCCGCGCCGCGATCCCAGGTCTTCTCCGAACCGATCAGGCGGAACGTCGGGTCTTGCGCGAGCCGCTCGGCGTCGTTGACATCCTCATAGCCCGCGATGCGGCTGTAGACGGACTGGCGGAACAGATCGGCGAGCGGAAGTTGGGTATTCTTCCCGCGCCGCGAATCACTCAGGTGCTGGGTGATTAGCTCGCCGAAGCCCAACCGTTCATCCAACTTTCGAACCGGAACCAGGCCGCCGTCCGAGGTGACCCGTGATCCCTGGAAGTCAACCTTCAACGAGGCATTGAAGGAGAGCTGAAATGGCCCGTTTTGTTTCTCACCCATTGGGTGTTGACCTCCTGAGCGTCTTCATCACGTTGAAACCCTCATGAATACAGGCGCCGGAGGCCATCAGAAGGTTATCAGTAACTGCTCAAAATGGAAATGCAGGCTTAGACGAGAACCGCCGCACGATGGTATAGAACCCCTTCGGGTAAAGCCATTTTCTGATTTCCGGGTGATCCGTTATGGCATTCGGTTTCTTTGATTGCCGCGGCCACTCCAACTGGCCGTTCACAAAGTGCGTCGGATAGAGAAGCGGCACGGTGCCCTCCTCCGGGTTCTCGCGCGGATGTTTTTTAAGCCGGAAGTCAACGACCGGTCCCGTCGGAACCTCAAGACTGATCTCCTCAAGCGACCGCCCAGCTAGCGGTACGCCATCCAGGCCGCTGTGCGACGGCGCCACAGGCACATGGATAAACTTCTGTTCGTCCCCGTTGTGAACAATCTCCGCGAACGGGTAATCATGCGCGTGCAGGTCGGAGAAGCCTATATCGCTGGCCGTTGTGATCGTGACCTTACCTTGTTTTTTGCCGCGCACCAGCTTAATGATGACGTTCTCCTGCAGAACCTCGTCATCGTTGAACGCACTCGTCCGGCTGTGAAATAGATGGATCTGTTCGACCGAAGCTTTGGCAAGCATCCACTCCCGAAAGGGTCTGTAGTAAGGCCCGTTGCAGAAGCTTCTGGGGATGATGGCGACGATCTCGCCGCCTTGCGCCATCAGCTCAATGGCCAAACCGACAAACGTTAGATCCCTATCGGGAGCGCCCCGCCACAGCGGCCACGGGTAACGACGTGCTTCTCCCGGCGGGGCGCTTTCGATAGGGCCGTTTGAAGTGACCCGCTCGCGTTTGCGGGGGACGCGTCACCTATGGAGTTTGCTTCGGGTTTCGGTACTCGGCGACGGCCGGCCGGTGTCGGCCTGCGAGGCATGGGGACGGTTGAAACCTGTCTCGCGAACGCTGCGGCCCCATCGTGCGGGTCCATCTGAGGCGGTTTCGCACGCGGTCGGCCGTCGCAGCTCCGTCACTACACACGACCACGGTGCGCGCGAAGGCACGTATCCATTTCGTGGTGGAACCGGCTTACGAGGTGTCAACGAAGCCCGCCAGATCCGCAGTTCGTAAGAGAATCTGCTGAGCCGTGAGCTTCTCAATCAGCAGCATTGGCCCGGAACACCTCGGACACGTCCAGCAGGGAACAGAAACTGGAACGGGCTGGAGATTGGCCTGGCGCGGCGGCGCGTTGGCCAGGAGCTTGCGGCAGAGCGGAACGAGCTCCGCTCGCCTGCGGTTGGCGAGCAATCCGAAATGCGCGTTCGAAGAACTGGGCCGATTGAGTGGTACTATCGTGGGTCACGAGGAGAAACCCCGTGACCCATCTACGCAAGCGATGCTGGAAGATCTTACCGAGCAGCGGCTCCGCCGGGGCGTCTTCCGCGATGTCGAGGGATCGATCGTCGCCATCGGCGACTACACCGACAAGCACCCCAAGCCCTTCGTCTGGACAGCCAACGCATCCGATGTTTTGGAGAAGGTCAAGCGCGCCCGCGCCGCGCCGGATAATCGCTGATCTGCATGCCGTACTATACTAGCCTCAAATGGAAGAAACGCCAATTCGCGAAAAATATGAAACAGTCAAGTATTTCAAGACGTGACGTTATCAGGGGACTGGCAGGAGGGGCGCTTCCGTTGGCGATCGTTCCTACCTGGGCGGGGGAGCAAGATCTGACACCCCAGCGTACTGCGGCAACCGCGAGGAGCGAACAGACAACGATCTCTCTCCCGCCGTTCTTTGACTGCAGCAAGTATCTTGGCCCGGGTTTCCCGCAGCGCCCCGATTTCCCGCGCGCCGCTGACCTGCTGTCACACCTGGACCGGCTGGGCATCGACCGGGCGGTCGCCTGGCACACTGCCGCGCGTGACCTTCACCCGATGTCGGGAAACGAGCAGTTGCTCCGGGAAATCGAGGGCGTTTGCGCCCAAGACCGGATCATCCCCTCTTTCGTCATCGCTCCATCAATGATCGATGAGCCCGGTGTCATGGACCGATTCCTGGATCTTGTCAAGACACATCGTGTTCGCGCCTTTCATTTCTTCAAGGGGAAGTCCGGCGGGTCGCTCCCCGATGTCGCCTCTGTGATCCAGGCGATCCTGCCTTCCAAGCCCGTGCTCTTCCTTGACTCATCTGAGAGCTTGAGCGGCCGGGACAAAGACCAGAACATTATGCTGAGCTTCTCCGAAGAGTTCCCGCAGGTGTCCATCATCTACACCAACGCGATGTGGGTGCACTACAAAGCGCTCTATAAGTTGATGGAGGCACGGCGCAATATCTTTGTGGACACCTCCCTCCTTCACACCTATCGCACCAAGGAATACATCCTCCGGCGATTTGGTGTGGAGCGCCTCATCTTCGGCGCCGGGTACAAGTCAAACAACGGCGCCGCCATCGCCTCCCTGTCGCACGCGGAGATCAGCCCCGTGCATGCCCAGGCGATCGCGCACGGCAATCTGGAGCAATTGCTGAGAATTGAATCCCCTCTCCGCGGGTCCAGGCCCGTCGTCGGGGATCGGCTCTGGCACCGCCTGCTGCGGCGAGAGCGCCTTGGCCCGAAGATCATCGATGCCCATGCGCACCTCAGTCGTACTCCCCAAGACTGGGATGACCATAGCGATTTCGATGCATGCGCGAAACACGCCTTGCGCTACATGGACGGCATGGGCGTGGACACCATGCTCGTGGCCGACACGGCAATCGAGGCTAATGTCGATCTTCAGGGCTCACTCGGGAGCAAAACCTACACCGAAGAGCACCTAAGTCCGTACGGCGGCCGCTTCCGCGGCTACTTCAGCGCCCTTGCCTTTACGCCGAAGTATGCGGAGAAACTGGTCCCCCGGCTGGACGAGTTCTTCTCACGCTCGTATTACATCGGCTTCAAGATGCTCAACGACTACTGGCACCTCCCCGTCACCGACCCCTGCTTCGTCCCCATGTGGAAATACGCCGATGCCCACGCGCTGCCGATCCTGGTGCACACCTGGGAAGGTCCCTACGATGCACCGAAACTGCTGAAGGACATCGCGCCGCGTTACCCGAATGCGATCTTCCTGCTCGGTCACTCCGGCAGCAATGATCGTCCCGATGCGGAAGAACTGGCTCAGAATAGCCCGAACGTCTTCCTGGAATGGTGCGGCAGCTTCATGAACCCAACAGACTGGCGTGAGACGCTGGAACGCCTCGGCAACCGGCGCCTCGTCTATGGCAGCGACTCCATAGCCTTTTGGGGGGAAACATTGGGACATGACCCCGCCTGGGAGATGGGCCGCCTGCTTTCGCTCGACGTGCCTGATGAAACGCTTGTTCCCATCCTCGGCAACAACATGAGTAGTATCCTCGCGCGGCGACGATAGGCGCTCGGCCGCCGCTAGATTCTGTACCTTATTAACGTGACCGTGCACCCGGCGGCCGAGTGGGTGGCCCAGCAGCTTCGGGAAACGTTCTCGGACTCCGATCAGTCCCGCTACGTCGTCCCGGACCGCGACGCCAAGTTCAGGCAGGGGGGTGCTCAACTTCCTGGACTCGTCCGGCATCCAGGCTGTGTGAACGAGCGTCCGCAGTCCCCAAATGGCGTTCCAGAAAACTGTGCGCAGGGAATCGGCTATTGTTGACGGCGTTAATTCGTGTTATCGGCGCCTAACGGTTAGCCTGCGGAGCCGCGCTTGCCAGTCCAGCCCGGCATTGCCGGCGCCGTCCCTGGCACAATAAGATTCGTGAACCCGCGCAATCTCTCCCGCCGCGAGGCATTGGCTCTCTCGGCCGGCTTACCCGCCAGCGTTGCCGCGCAGACTGCGCGCGACACCGATGGCTATGTCGATATCCAGCGGCCGCCCGACCTCGCCATCGCCTTCCTCGAAAGCGGCCCCCTTCCGCTCGCCCGCGAAGGCCGGCGATGGAACAGCGCCGGCCTCTCCGTCCAAACCGACCCGTCCGCCAGCGGCATGCCGGTTCGCATCGAGGCGCCGGAAGTCCCGCTGCTCCGTCTGCAGCTCCGCTGGCGGGCCGCCGTGCCGGAGCACTGGCGCATCCTCAATGACCAGTGGGAGCGCAGCTATGGCGATCTGGAATGGCGCGGCATGGCCGGCGAGCGCATCCTCCCATGGTATTTTCTGGCCTCCGACGGCCGCTCCACGCACGGTTACGGCGTCGCCACGGGGGCCTTGTGCTTTGCCTTCTGGCAGGCCGACCCGGCCGGAATCTCCCTGTGGCTCGACCTGCGCAACGGAGGCTCCGCCGTTCGCCTGGGACCCCGCACGCTGGAAGCCGCCGTTGTGCGAGTCCGCCGCGGCGCCGCGGACGAGAGCGCTTTCCAATCCGCGCGGCGCTTCTGCCGGCAGCTCTGCGCCCAGCCGCGCCTCCCCTCCGCACCCGTTTACGGCGGCAACAACTGGTATTACGCCTACGGCCTCAACTGCTCAGCCGCGGCGATCGAGCGCGATGCCGGCTTGATGGCGGAACTCGCTCCGTCCGGACCGAACCGGCCCTTCATGGTGATCGATGACGGCTGGTCGGCGACCAACACCGCCGGCCCTTGGGGGCGCGGCAACGCCGGCTTCCCCGATATGGCGGATCTCGCCGCGGTCGTGAAACGCCAGGGCGTCCGCCCCGGCGTCTGGCTGCGTCCCCTGTATACCACCGCCGAGGTTCCTTTGGCCGCCCGCCTCCGGCCGGTCGGCGGCGCCCGCTACTCGACGCTCGATCCGAGCTTGCCGGAGACGCTCGAAACCGTTCGCCAGGACATCGGCCGCATGGCTTCGTGGGGTTTCGAGCTGATCAAGCACGATTACACCAGCTTTGATCTGCTGGGCCGCTGGGGACCCTCGATGGGCGCCGACCTCACCGAAGCCGGCTGGCATTTCGCCGACCGTTCCCGCACCACCGCTGAAATCGCGCTGGCCCTCTACCGCGCGATTCGCGAAGCGGCCGGGGGCGCGGCCATCATCGGCTGCAATACTTTCGGACATCTGTCCGCCGGCCTGTTCGAACTGCAGCGCACCGGCGATGACACCAGCGGCCGCGACTTCAACCGCACGCGACGGATGGGCGTCAACACGCTGGCGTTTCGCGGCCCGCAGCACCGCGCATTCTTCGACCTCGACGCCGATTGCGCCCCCATTACACCGCAACTCCCCTGGGACCTGGCCGCACGCTGGCTCGACCTGGTAGCCCGCAGCGGGACCGCGTTGTTCGTCTCCCCCGATCCCGCGGCGGTCGACGCCGCGTCGAGGCAAGCGCTCCGGCGGGCGTTCGCGATCGCCGCCCGGCCGCGCGAGCTGGCCGAGCCCCTCGATTGGATGGATACCACCACGCCTGGCCACTGGCGCATTGACGGCCACGCAGTGGAATACGACTGGTACGGCTCCGAAGGGGCCTCGCCTTTCCCGCGCTAACGGCCGCAGAGGGAAATGGCCTGCGCGACGATGAGCGTTAAGGGTCATTATCGGAAGCGGTTCGGCCAGCCGCCCGCGATGTAGTCCCATGCGCAAGTTCCGTTCCTGCGCGTTTTCGCCGTGACTGACATACTTCAATAGGTTTCACGCCCAAGTGGTTGTTCGATGTCGTAACGCGGACTGTTTCCGGTTGGCGCGTCAACCGTCCGGAAAGCTGGAAGGCCCTTCCGCACACGAGTCGGGTAGAATTTTTCGAAGGAGGGGTGATGCTATGGCGGGTTTGTCCGCGCCTCATTTTCAGCCGATTCTGACCGATGCCAGCGATGGTTCCAGCTTCACGATGCTCGGGACTACAATACGTTTGATCGCCACAGCCGCCGGCACTGGAGGACGATTCACCGTGTTCGAGCAAGTTACGCCAGCCGGTTTGGGTCCACCGCGTCACATCCACTCGCGTGAGGACGAGATCGTGTACATCTCGAGGGCACTTACGAGCTGTATCTCGGCGATGAGCGTCGCACCGTTTCCGCTGGCGCCTGCGCAATCCTGCCGCGCGGCGTTCGACACGGCTTTCGCAACGTGGCGTCCACGCCCGGCCGAATGCTGTGCGTTATCCGAAGTGCCCGGCCCCAACCTGGTGTCCTCCGCTCGACCTCTGTCCGCCGGGCACTTCCGATAAGGTGCTAGCGTTTTGCGGCAACTCGACGTGCCCCTGATCCGCGCGTAAGGCATTTCGGAGTGCAACTCGGTGCCGAGGCGGGCGGGGCGCAGGGGGACGGGACGATTTCACCAGGTGGGTGCAAAATTGCGCCGCGTCGTCGGCCTGGCCTGGCTTTCCTGGAAGGCTCAGTTCGAGCGGAGGGCAGCCCTCCCAAAGGGGCCAGGTTCTGTAGACGGGCGCGAGTTGACGAGACGCGCCCAGAGCGGCGACTGAAGGGAGGACGCAGGTAGCGGCCGGCCTGCGCCCGTGCGCCGGGGACTGCGTGGTATGCGCGCGTCTACCCGTGGCGGATGACCAGAACATCGCCGTCGCGGACGATGTAGTCCTTGCCTTCCAGGCGCAGGAGACCTTTTTCGCGCGCGCCGGCGTAGCCGTCGTGGTCGATGAGAGCCTTCCAGTTGACCACCTCGGCGCGGATGAACTTCTTCTCGAAATCCGTGTGGATCGCGCCCGCGGCCTTCACCGCGGGGCTGTGGGACGGCACCGTCCAGGCGCGGCACTCATCCTCGCCCGCGGTCAGGAAGGACATCAGTCCCAGCAATGCGTAGGTGCTCGAGATGAGCCGCTCGAGAGCGGACTCGCCGAGGCCGTAACTCGCGAGATACTCCCGCGCCTCCTCTCCCGAGAGCTCGGCCAGCTCGGCTTCCACCTTGCCGCAAATGGCGCTCACGGCCGTATGAGCGCGGTGAGCGAGCGGGCCGCGGCGGTACTCGTCCTCGATCTCGTGCAGGCGCGGCGCATCGGCTTCGCCGATATTGAGAACATACAGCATCGGCTTCTGCGAGAGAAACTGGAAACCGCGGATGCGCTTCTCGTCATCGGCGGCGAGCTCCATCTGGCGCAGCGGCTGGTTGGATTCCAGCACGGCCTTGGCGCGCTCCAGCACCTCAAACTCGCGGTCGAGCTCGGGGGCCTTCATCTTCTTGCGATCCTTGTCGAGCCGCTCGAGGCGCTTTTCGACCACCACGAGGTCGCTGAGAATCAGCTCGAGTTCCACATTCTCGAGATCGCGGACGGGGTCCACCGATCCGGCTTCGTGCGGAACCACCGGATCGTCGAAAACTCGCAGCACGTGCGCGAATGCGTCGACCACGCGCAGGCTCGCCAGAAACTGCGGGTCGCGCAGACCCTCCTTCGAGATCGCGGGCGTGTCGAGATACTCGACCACGGCGTGCGTGACCTTCACCGGTTGGAACAGTCCGGCAAGCGCCTCGAGGCGCGAATCGGGCACCTTGGCGACGCCGATCCGGGTCGCCATCGAACCGATGCGCGCGGCCTCGTGGACGCCGGTCAGGATCGTGAACAGGGATGTCTTACCCACCTGGGGCAGGCCGATGATTGCGGTTTTCATGTAAGTCTACGTTACAGCGGCACGTCCACCAGCATCAGTATCTCTTCCAGGATGCGGTCGCTCAGGCCGGCGCCGCGCTGGCTGAGCGCCAGGCGGTTATTGACCACCACGCGGTGCGCGAACACGGGCACGGCGACACGCTTGACATCGTCCGGGATCGCATAGTCGCGGCCCTCCACCATGGCCAGCGCCTGCGTAGCGCGGTAGAGCGCCTGCGCTCCGCGCGGACTGACGCCAAGCGCGAGCGAATCGTGCGCGCGCGTCTTCTCGACAATCGCCAGCATGTAGCCCACCAGGGAATCGTCCACCACGACGCGGCCCGCCCAGTCCTGGAGCTGCAGAACTTCCTCCGCGGTAATGACGGGATCGATGTGCGCTTCCCGATCCCCGCCGTTGCGCAGGATTTCGCGCTCGCTCGACGGGTCCGGGTAGCCCATGCGCAGGCGCATGAAGAAGCGGTCGAGCTGCGATTCGGGGAGCGGATAAGTGCCGTGGTGTTCCACCGGGTTCTGCGTGGCCATCACCATGAAGGGACGCGGCAGCGCGTAGGAGTGGCTGTCGATGGTGACCTGGCGCTCGTTCATGGCCTCCAGCAGCGCCGATTGGGTCTTGGGCGTCGTGCGGTTGATTTCGTCCGCGAGCAGGAAATTGGTGAAGACCGGACCGGGCTTGAACTCGAACGCCTGCGAATGCGCGTTGTAGATGGTGACTCCGAGGACGTCGGAAGGGAGCATATCGCTGGTGAACTGGAGGCGGTGGAACTGGCAATCGACCGAGCGGGCCAGCGCGTGGGCCAGCGTGGTCTTGCCGACGCCGGGAACGTCCTCGATGAGCAGGTGGCCGCGGGCCAGCAGGCAGACCAGCGAGAGGCGCAGCACTTCGGCCTTGCCGCGAATCGCCGATGCCAGCGCCGCTTCGAGTTCCCCGAGCTTCGAGAGGGCGGCCGGCGGCGCTTCCAGTGCCTCGCGCGGTATCATCAAACCTCTATTGTATCCGCCACGGCGCCCCGCCGCCCATCAGAGCTGCCAGTCAGCCGGTTCCGCGGTGGAGATTTCCAGCCAGCCTTCCTGAGGGACCGCATCCACGGGCAGGCCGTCCTTCCACAACGAAAGCTGCAGCCGGAGCGACGCTCCGGAAGCCACGCCGAGGGCGGCCAGAGAAAGGCGCACCTCGAGCACCTTGCGGAACGCAAACTGGAGCGGCGCGTCGTGCCGCGGATCGGCCAGGCGGACCTCGCCCTCCTCCAGGCGCTCATTGGTGAATCGCAAGGCGACGGAACTCGTCCCGGCGCCCCCTTCCACCGTGAGGCGGGCATCGGTCCCGGGCAATGTTCCCGCGGCCGCGGGCTCGAAATCGAGGCGCAAATACAGGTTCTGGCCGTCGCTGCCGTAAAAGAGCTCCCGGATGAGAAAACGCTTCCCGTGCATCGCGCCCGAGCGCTTGTCCACGCGGTAGACCCCGGCCCCGAGCCACTCGAAGTAAGACGTGACCTCACCGTCGATGACGGGCCGGATGGGACTCGCGGGCGGCGTGTGCGTCGCCCGCACGGCGCCTTTCAGGATCGGCCGGGACAACTCCTCGGGCGGGTTCAAACCGAGCGCGCGGTATGCGTTGGCCAGGTGCGCGCGATAGAGCTCGTCGAATTCGGCGCGGAACTCGGATTGGTGCTCGGGGCCGTACCACCAGCACCAGTCGCTGCCCTCGGCGATGAGCAGCTCCTCGAACGCCAGCTTTCGTCCCGCCTCGGAAACGCCCGACCCCTCGCCCGCGGCCACGCGGTCGTAGGTCTGGCGCGCCCGCAGCAAATGGTCCCACGCGCGGTTGTCCTCCTCGGCGCCGATCCAGACGTCGAAGTTCGCTCCGATCCACGACCCGGGAAAGATGCCGCTGAGCGGTTGCGGCTCGACGCGCTTGAGCGCCTCGGTCATCGTGAGCGCCTCGATTTGCGGGTCCGCCAGGATACCCCGGTACAGCTCCTTCAGGAACGGCCGCCCGTTTTGCTCGTAATACTCCCAGGCGTTCTCGCCGTCGAGGATGATGGGGACGAAAGCGTCGCGGCCCGCGGCCAGGATGCCGCGGCAATTGGCGCGGATCCGATCGAGGAAGTCGCGCGCGGCATCGCCCCAGCCCACCCGCGAATACACGAAGCCGATCAGGTCGCTCAGATAGTGATCCCGGAAGACCATGGCGACCTCGTGACCGTCGCGCCGCCAGACATAGGGGCGGTAGGTTTCGTCGATTCCGGCGGCGCGCCCGAGGGTGCGGCTGAGCACGCCGTTGTCGGTGGCCGCCCAGCGGAAACCCGTTTCCGCGGCGATCGCGAGCGCCTCGTCCGAGACCGACCCTTCCGAGGGCCAGAGACCCGCCGGCGTGGCGCCGAAACGGCCCGCGCAATACTCCCGCGCCCGCTCGAGCTGCGTGCGGGCGTCCTGCGGATAGCGGAAGCGTTGCGGCAGCGGCACGTACGGGTGCGACACCTCGGCGATTTTCGAATCGCAGATCAGCGGCAGAATGGGATGGTAGAAGGGCGTCGTCGAGATCTCGATCTGGCCGCGCGCGGCGAACTTCTGATATGCCGGGATCACCCGGCCAAGCAGCTCGGTCTCCTTGCCTGCGATCAGGGCCTGGTCATTGGCCGTGTAATCACGCCCACGCCGCACCAGCTCCCGAATCTCGGGATCGGCCGTAAGAGACTCCTCGTCGAACCAGGCGAGCTGGGAGAGCACCTGCAAATCCCGAAGCGCCCCGGGCGTAAAGAGCCGCACGGCGCGCTGCGGATTGCGGTCCGACACGCGCCAGGCTTCGCACAATTCGGCATAGCGTGGGAAGCGCGTGATGATCCGCGACGGATTCACGAACAGGAAATTGCGGAGCATGAATTCCCGCTCGTCCTGGGTCAGATCCTCCACGGGCTTGAGGGCGACTGCGAGCGCCGGGTCCAGTGCCTTTCCGGTGGCGTATTCCTCGACCTGCAGCATCATCGAGGGAACCAGGTTGAAGGTCTGGCGCACGCCGGGAAACTCTTCCAGCACCTCGACCATGCCGTAGTAATCTTTCAGCGCGTGCAGACGGGTCCAGGGCATGCGGTACTGGCCGGAAATCAGGTCCTTATAGAACGGCTGGTGCATGTGCCAGAGGAAACACAGATAGATCCTGGGCATGGGGACCTATCGCGAAAAGACGCTCCGAACGGGCGCGGGAGACGGCGCGCCGTTCCCGCGGACGGCGGACCAGAGGATGTCATTCAGCTCATCGTCATCGATGCGGTCCGCGTCATCGAAGTCCATTTTCGCGGAGCGGGCCGCGGTGGGCGACATGGCCGGATTGCGCTGGCCGAGCGCGATGCGCGGCGGCTCGGCGGTATAGGGCCGGACATCCGGGACCGCCTGGAACGCGGGCGCCATCGGCCGCGCGCCCGCGTCAAAGGTCGTCATCGGCCTCAATCCGAGAATGAGCTCCATGGTCCGGAGCGCCGAAGTGGTGTTGTACATCGTGCTATCGACCACGCCGCGCTTCACGTAGGGCGAGATGACGAACGCCGTCGAACGGTGCGAATCGACATGATCGGGACCGTTCTGCGCGTCGTCCTCGAGCACGAAGACGGCGGTTTGGGGCCAGAAGCGGCTTTTCGTCAGGCCCTCGATCATCATGCCGAGCGCGTAGTCGTTGTCGGCCACGGAAGAGAGGGGCGCGATTTTGCCGGGCGCCGTGCCGGAAGTGTGATCGTTGCCGAGCCGGACGAAGATGAGCTGCGGCATCGTTCCGGTTTTCTCGAACTCCGCCAGGTCCGCGAGGAACACCTTGGCGCGCTCCACGTCGGGATAGTTGAGGTCGAAACCGCGATAGTGAAGGTTGGTCACCCGGTTCAGGATCGGATCGCGCACGGTCTCAACCTGTATTCCAGCGGTGACGGACTCCAGCGGCCGGTTCGAGACGAAGTAGCCGTAGTTCCGCATCGAGAGTCCCGCGGACGCGGCGTTGGTCCAGAGATAGCCGGAGGGCGGAACCGCGGTGGGCTCCTGCCCTTCGTAATCGTAGACTTTGCGCCGGTTGCCGTAGCTATTCGGCCACATCTTCTCGACATAATCCGGCGCGATCGCCGCGGTGGACCAGTTATGGCCGTCCGCGCTGACATCGGAGTTCACATAGAAGTTGTCGAGCAGGACGAATTCGCGCGCCAGCTTGTGCTGGTTGGGCGTGACCTGCTCTCCAAACAGGACCAGCGACGGGTCGCCGTTGCCCGGCTTCAGATCGCCGAGCACCTGGTCATAGGTGCGGTTCTCCTTGACGACGTAGACGACGTGCGCGATCGGCGACGGGCCGCCGGGACGGGCGGGTATGGGGCTGTTCGGTCCCGTGCCCGCGTCCTCGAGCAGCGCGTCCCGGTAGGGTGAGTTCTGGAGGACCGTGTCGGAATACTGTGCGAGCTGCGCCTCGTCCGGCGGATCGATGAACGAGGCCGTGCCGGTTTGCATGCGCGCCACATATCCCGGCGGCGGGGAAGGCTGCGCGCCTTCCCCCTCCGCCGCTTTGAGGGGGTGCGGGCTATTCGGGTAAGAGCGCAGGCCGCGGCCGTTCAGCACGACGATGCGGTTGCCGGGAAGCACGCGCACCGCGGTCGGATACCAGCCCGTTGGGACGAAACCGAGCGGCTCGCTGCGGACGCCCGAGACATCGGCGACGGCCAGGGCGTTCGCATTCGAACAGGCAACAAACAAACGCTTTCCATCCGGGCTGAGGGCGAGGGCGCTGGGCGTCATTCCAGCGGGCTGCCAGGGCGTCATCGAAAGGTTGATCGTTTCGACGAGCCGCAAATCCTTCGCTTCGGTGACTCCGACCACGTATACGTTGTTCGTGTTCGCCGCGGCGACAAACAGCCGGGCCGCCCAGTCGGGCTTCTCTCCCTCCGCCGCGGGCACGCCGGGGAGCCACGCCATGTCCGTCGGGTGCGCCCCCAGGCGAATCCTCCCGAGCAAGCCGCCCTTCTCGGTCTCGTGGTGGTAGACCGTGCCATCCGTCCAGCTCGAAACGAAGAACGACTTGCCGTCCGGATGGAACAGGATGCGGTAGGGCCGGCGTCCGGTAGGGAACCGCTCGATCAGCATGCCCGACTGCGGGTTGATCACGACGATGGAATCGCGGAAAAGATCGGCGGCGTAGAGCAGGCGCCCGGCGGGATCGAAGGCGACATCGCCGATGAAATCGGCCGGCGTGCGCTTATCGGCGGGCGCCACGGGGAAGGTTCGGGCGGGCGCGAGCTTTCCCTCCGAGAACGTGAATTCGAAGACGGAGGCCTGGGAGCCGCCGCCCACATACACGCGGTCGCCCTTCGGAGAGAGCGTGAGGCCGAGCCAGGCGTCCGCGACCGGCGTGCGGGAAATTTCCTTTGCAGCGGCCGTATCGAGGACGCTGATCGAGGGCGGCAGGTATCCGCCGTTCAAGACCAGGAGGTATTTGCCGTCGCGCGAGAGCGCCGCCGCCATCGGCAGCGTGCTGAGCGGAACCTGTTTGCCCGCGGGCCGGAGGCGCCAGCCGCTATTGAGAAGAAATCCGCCGCTCGCCAGGGGCCCGACCTGCTCGCGCGGGGCGGGCCGGGAGGATAGCAACACTGCCAGGGCGAGGAGCGCCAAAACCGCGATCAGTCTCATTCGGAGAACCTTTGCGCGATCGGGAAGCGGCGGCCAATGCCGAAAGCCTTGGTGGTGACTTTGAGCCCCGGCGCGGCCTGCTGGCGCTTGTACTCGTTGCGGTCCACGGTGTTGACAATTCCTTTCACGAAATCGAGCGGCAGGTTGAGTTTCTCCGCGATTTGCCGGGGCGGCTCGTAGTCTTCGACGTAGGAGCGGAGCACCTGGTCGAGCACTTCGTAAGGCGGCAACGTATCCTGGTCGGTTTGATTCGGGCGCAGCTCGGCCGAGGGCGGCTTCTCGAAAACGCTCTCCGGAATCGCTCCGGGATGGCGCGCGTTCGCGACCCGGGCCAGCCGGTACACCAGCGTCTTCGGAACATCGCTGATCACGGCGAGGCCGCCGCACATATCGCCGTAGAGCGTGCAATAGCCGACCGCGAGCTCGCTCTTGTTTCCGGTGGTGAGTACGAGGTGGCCCCACTTGTTGGAGATCGCCATCAGGACCGCGCCGCGGATGCGGGCTTGCAGGTTCTCTTCGGTGACATCCCGCGGGGAGCCGCTGAACAGCGGCCCGAGCGCTTCGAGGTACTTCTCGTACGGCCCGCCGATTCCGACCGCCTCGAAGCGGATACCCAGGTTTTCGGCCAGCGCGCGCGCATCGGAGAGGCTGCCTTCCGAGGAATACGGGCCCGGCATGCCGACACCGAGCACGTTCTCGCTTCCGACCGCGTCGGCGGCGATGGCCGCGGTGAGCGACGAATCGATGCCGCCGCTGAGCCCGATCAGCGCCTTCCGGAAGCCGCACTTGTGGAGATAGTCGCGCGTGCCGAGGACGAGCGCTTTATAGACGGCGTCGCATTCGTTGGGCAGGTCCGCGTGCTCCTCGCCCGCTCCGGTTCCGGTGTCGGCGATCACGAGATCTTCCCGGAACGAGGCACAGGAGGCGATCCCGCGCGCGCTCGAGTCCATGGCGAAGCTCGAACCGTCGAAGATGAGCGAGTCGTTTCCGCCGGCCTGATTGACGTAGACGACGGGCAGCTTGAACCGGGTGGCGCTGTTGGCGAAGATCTCGCGCCGCAGCTCGCGCTTGTTCATGTGGTAAGGCGAGGCGTTGATGCTGATGAGGATGGTGGCGCCGGAGCGGGCGAGGTCCTCGACCGGGTCCTGGCGGTAGAGGCGGCGCTCCCAGAATTGCTTGTCGTTCCAGGCGTCCTCGCAGATGGTGAGGGCGACCTTGTTGCCGCGGAAGTCGAAGAGCGTCTCGCACTCAGCAGGCACAAAGTAGCGGGCCTCGTCGAAGACGTCGTAGGTGGGCAGCAGCATTTTCGTCTGCGTGAAGATAATGCGGCCGCCCTCGAGGACGGCGGCGCTATTGGTCGCGCGCTTGCCGGTCGAGGAGTGCGCGCGGCCGGCGTATCCGCAGACGATGGCGCTGGGGAGCGCGGCGGTTTCAGCGGCAAGGCGCGCGAGCTGCTCTTCGGTCCGTTCGAGAAAAGATGGCTTCTCGACGAGGTCGCGCGGCGGGTAGCCGTTGATGGCGAGCTCGGGGAAGACGGCGATGTCCGCGCCGCGGCCGGAGGCCTCGCGGGCCGCACGGATTATGCGATCGGTATTGCCGGCGAGATCGCCGACCGTCGTATTGATCTGCCCGAGAGCGATCCGCATGAACTCTTATTGTACTGAACGGGGCCGTCCCGCCCCGGCCGGCGCGGTGGGAAATGGAGGGCGAGATTGGGTCCGTTTGATAGGCAGCGCGGAATCTAACCTGCTGAAGGAAAGGCGGTTAAGGGCGGGATTGGCTTTGTTTGGTAATTTGTGCCCGCGCGGGACGCCGCCAGGGAGGAACGCACGCATATTCGCCGGTTGGAGTGTAGCACGTGCCGGTGAGGCGGACCGGGGGGAAGGGAGCGCATCCGAGTCTGTGGCCGGTTCGAGAAAAGAGGGCTGAGGTGTGAATGGGAGGTTTTGGCTCAGGGGCTTTGGAGGGCGGCATTGCGCCCCTGGCGCAGCCAACCCTGCTCCGCTGGAGCGGGCAATGCCCGTAGCCACCATCAAGAGTGCGAAGCAGGGAAGGTGTATGCGCACGCGCGCTTCGCCAGTTCACTGGCGAGATGTTCGGCTGCCGCAAGTTCAGCGGGGCCACGAGTTCTGTCGGGAATCCCCGTAATGAGAGCGTGAGCGGGGTCTTCGACATCACAGTCCGCTACCACGTCGAGGTCCAGTTCCCGAACTGCGGAGACGCGAATGCAGCACGCTCGGTATCCTTCGGACTCGAACTTTGGTCTGTGTAGCTCGACCAATCCCCAATCCTCGATCGACACTGAGAGACCGTCGACGTCTTGGCCGCCCCTTCTTGGCATGAAGGCAGCCTTCCTTATTTTGCCCGATGCGTTAATCTCCGCGTTCCGAATTCGGCGGAGCGCATTTGCGGCGTCAGCAACCTTGCCCGATACCGCCGTCATTTCGGGAATTCGTTGCTCTTCGCCTTGAGCCAACAAAGCAGGCGCGCTAACCTCTGAGAGGACAGGTCGTGCGCAATCCGATATTGACTGGCATCGGAATAGTACATGTATGCCCGCTCGCCGGCCTCGAACGGGCAAACCAGTTCGAGCGTGCGATCATCACGTTCCCAGAGGATACGAACAGCGCCGTCCCGGTCGGCAGAGATATCTTCGGGGAGCGGCATCTCCGCACTGGATCCAGCCATGCGGAAGGCCACCTTACTCGCGGTAACAATGGCGTGCTGGCTCGGCCTGACTCTTCCCAGGTCGTCACTTTCAGGGACGTTTCTTAGCGTTTCAAGTGAACGAATTACCTCGCTGTATGCTGCCAGTTGTCCCCTCGGCGCCGGTTCCGAATAGTTTCTGATCAATCTGATCAAGTCGTCGCCTATGCCCATCACATGACCGGCCGCATTTATGGCGACATACGACGGCACGGTCGAAAGATTTTCCTGGAGCGACCCAATGTATGGCTGCGCGCCCCGCCGTCTGGTTTCCGGTTCTCGCTCGACGACAATCATCTGAATGCCTCCAGCGCTTCCGTTGTGATGCTTCTAAAGAAAAGCCGATTCTTGAGAGCTCGCAAGCTCCCGATTATTTCCCAAATGTCTGGGCTGCGGGGTTCCAACTCGACCTCGCGAAAGGCATCGATATCGAAGATCAGCGGAATTGTGCCAGCCGCGGCATCCAGTTCACCGAACGTCTCCGTTATGATTGCCGCGGCGCCGGACGGGTCCGGAATTACGAGTCGCATAAAAAAGCCATGCATATGCTGTGGTAGCGCTCGCGAAATCTCCGGGCCAGTCAGAACGTAGCGCTGAAGATCCGAGCCCAGGTCCACTTCGATTCGATTCACGTTCCGAACCGCCAAGCGCCTCACTTTGATCGGACGCGCAATACCGACGTAGCGTTCCCAAAGCTCCTGGGCCTGCTTGATGAATGTTGCGCCCTCGTGGTAAGGCTTCAAGCGGCTGAGCGTAAAACCATCCAGCCTCGCCTGAGCAATCAGGTGCTCCTCCAATGCGCTGAATAGATAGCCGTCGGGGCTGAAATCCGGTACAACGACCTTCGGAGCGGTATCCTTCTGGAATTCAATTCTTGTCTGGAGCGACATGCGCTCCTTGCGATCCTTAAAGCGCTCTTCGATTCCGTCCTGGAACCGGGCGAGCTGAGGAAGTGATACGTCACTCCCCAATTGAGCCTGAATGTCAATGATCGCTTCGGTGATCGGAGCATGCTCAAGCGTCGGAAACGTGTCTTGTAGATCGAAGCTCATGCGGATGGCTCGTCGCCTACCAACCAAAGCATACCAGTTTGTTCTGGTCCGGATTGGGGGCTCGTGCTGCCCTTGATGGCACTGGGGAGCGCGGCGGTTTCGGCGGCAAGGCGCGCGAGCTGCTCTTCGGTCTGTTCGAGAAAAGATGGCTTCTCGACGAGGTCGCGCGGCGGGTAGCCGTTGATGGCGAGCCCGGGGAAGACGGCGATGTCCGCGCCCTGGCCGGAGGCTTCGCGAGCCGCGCGGATTATGCGATCGGTATTGCCGGCGAGATCGCCGACCGTCGTATTGATCTGCCCAAGAGCGATCCGCATGAACTCTTATTGTACTGAACGGGGCCGTCCGACCCCGCGCGGCGCGGTGACGTCATGAACGCGACATGCTCAGAGACTTTTACCGGCTCTTGGGCGTCCCCGACCCGGCGGATTGCGAGCCCGATCCGAAGAAGAAGCTTCAGCACGAGCGCGAACATCTACGCGTACGTGCTGCCGGCCATGAAGCAGGAGGCTGCGGAGCGGATGGACGCGGTTCTGCGTGGCGTGGCTTCCAGCGTGGCTCCCGAAAGACCGGCGGCCGGTGCCAAGCCTTCGTAAGTGGTTTGTTTTCTGGCGCGCCCGGAGGGACTCGAACCCCCGGCCTTCTGGTTCGAAGCCAGACGCTCTATCCGGCTGAGCTACGGGCGCGTGGAAGTGCCGCGATGCCCGAATCATAGCACGGCGAAGGCGCTCGCAGGCGGAGAATGGATTCGGGGGACACTCCTCGGTTGTGCAGAGAAACCGGGCGCCCCTGTTGAGAGCCCGGAATGTCCCCGGAATCCATTGCTATCCTGTTGCTTACCCTCCATGACTCGACGCCTCTTTGCCGTTATCGCCACTTGCACGCTGCTGACCGGCGCCGCTCCGCGGCCGGCCGCCGAACCGAAGAAACCCAAGCTCGTCCTCGCCATTGCCATCGACCAGTTCCGCTACGACTACCTCACGCGTTTCCGCGCCGACTATAGCGGCGGGCTGGACCGCCTGCTCCGGCGCGGGGCGGTGTTCACGAACGCCCGCTACCGGCACTATCCCACCGTCACCGCCATCGGGCACTCGGTTTTCATGAGCGGCGCGACGCCGTCGCTGAGCGGCATCGTCGGGAACGAGTGGTTCGATCGGGAAACGGGCAAACAGGTGACCAGCGTCAGCGATCCCTCGACGGCGCTTCTCGGCGGGAAGGCCGCGGCGGGCTCGTCTCCGCGCAGGTTGCTGGTGAGCACCCTGGGCGACGAGCTGAAAATGGCTTCGCGCGGAAAGTCCCGCGTGATCGGCATCTCGCTCAAGGACCGCGCCGCAATTCTGCCCTCCGGCCACATCTCGGACGGCGCGTATTGGTTCGATGGCGAGACCGGCAATTTCGTCTCGAGCACGTTCTACTTCCCGAACCTGCCGCAATGGGTGAAGGACTTCAACCGCGCGCGCTTTCCGGACCGCTACCTGAACGCAGAGTGGAAGCCGCTGGTTGCCAGCCCGGACTATCCGCCGTTCTCCAAGAAGATGGCCGGCGCTCCCGGCAGCGCATTCTACAACTCGCTGGAGGCAAGCCCGTACAGCAACGAGTTACTCGAAGCGTTCGCGGAGCGGGCGATCGAAGCCGAGCGGATCGGCCGCCACGGCGCGGCGGACCTGCTGACCATAAGCTTCTCCGCGAACGACTACGTCGGGCACCTTGTCGGTCCGGACGCGCCCGAGGTGCGCGACATGGCCATCCGGGTGGATCGGGTCATCGGCAAGCTGCTCGAGTTTGTGGACCAACAGGTTGGGCTCGAGAACACGCTGGTGGTCCTGACCGGCGATCACGGAGTGGCGCCTTTGCCCGAAGTGCTGACGGAGGAGAAGATGCCGGGCGGCCGCGCCTCGGGAAAGGCCGTTTTCGACGCGATCGAGACCGCGCTCGCCGGCCGGTTCGGCGATGGCAATTGGGTGCTGGCGGGCAGTCCGGGGCCCTACCTGAATCACCAACTGGTTCAGGATAAGAAGCTGAACGAAGCCGAAGTGGAGCGCGTTGCCGCCGAGGCCGTGGCGCGGCTGCCGCACGTGTTTCGCGTGTACACGCGCGAGGACCTGCTCCACGGCCGCGTGATCGACGACGCGATCACCCGCGACGTGGTCAATGGATTCTATCCCGCTCGCGCGAGCGACCTGTTCGTGATTCTGGACCCGTACTGGATTGAAGCTGCCCACGGCGCCACGCACGGCTCGCCATTCATGTACGACACGCACGTCCCCGTGATCTTCACAGGGCCGAACGTGAAGGCGGGCCGCTATGACCTCACCATCGCTCCCGACGACATCGCCCCGACGCTGGCTACGATGCTCGACGTGGAAACGCCCTCGGGCGCGACGGGACGCGTCCTGGCGGAAATGCTCGTCGCCCCCTGACGCGCGGCTGGAGAGGCCCGTTCGCGGGGCTAGTACCTCGACCGCGTGATGCGTTGCTACCGCTACCTTACGGTCGCGGCTCAGTTACAGGTAGATGCCGCTACCGTAAAGAAACGGACTTCACGGTCGCGGACCTAGTCGGGCCGCTTGAGCGTGGGCCGGCCATCCGGGTCGTCTCCGTCTTCGCCGCCGGCGCTGTGCGGCGCGCGGCGCAACACCGGCTGGTTCGGATCCGGGTAGTCCAGCTTGCGCCGGGCCTCGAGCATTGCCAGCCGCGCCTTGACGGCTTCGAACTCAGACGTATCGACCACGTATTCCGGCTGAGGCTTCAGGTCCTGCTGGATCTCCTTCTGAGCGGCCCGGACACGGTCGCGGGTCAGCGGGTGCGTCGAGAAGACCCTGGCAACCGTCCCGTGCTTATTCTTCTCCAGGAGCTCGATCCTTTCGAAAAAATCCACAAAGGCCGTGGGATCGTAGCCGGACTTATACATGTACTGGATTCCCAGCATGTCGGCCTCGCATTCCATGTCCCTCGAGAATTTCAAGAAGCTCAGCGGGAAGGCGATAGTGACCGCCTGGCGGACGGCGTATCCGGCCCATCCGCCCACGAAAATGAGCGGGAGCGTCCCGTAGTCGAAGAGTTGGGCGCGGGTGGCCTGCCTGGTGCCGTGCCGCGCGGCTACGTGAGCGATCTCGTGCGCCATCACCCCGGCCAGCTCCGCTTCATCGCCGGCCCGGAGGATCAGCCCGGAGTTGACGAAGAAGAAGCCCCCTGGAAAGGCAAATGCGTTCACCTCTTCGGAATCGATGACTTTGATGGTGAACGGAACCTTGGCGTCGGAGTTCCGCACCAGGTTCTGGCCGATCCGGTTCACGTACTCGGAAACCACCGGGTCTTCCACCATTCTCGACTCGCTCTCGGTCTCCTGCGCCATCCCCTTGCCCAGCTCGATCTCCCTTTCGAACGAGTAGAAGTTGATGCCTTTGGCGATATCCCGTTTCCCTATGGCATCCGGATTTCTTTCCTCTTTCGAAGCGGCGAAGGCAACCGACACCGCCAGAAAAGCAGACAAAAAGAACCGCAGTCCACACTTCATGGGCGAGCCCCCCCGAATCCAACAGAACTGCGACTATTATGCGCCAAAAAATCGGGAACGGCGGAGATTTTCGCGGGGACGCGTGTCAGTCTTCCGGCGGGAACCCGGCGATGGCGAGACCGGCGGCATCCGCGTCGCGGAGCATCCGGTCGCGATCGAGCAGCAGGGTGCGGCCGGCGTCCACGGCCAGGACCGTCGTTCCGGTTTCGAGCATCACTGGAATCGTGCTCAGCCCGGCCACCGGAACATCGAAGAGCAGGTGAGCGCGGCGCCGCCCGACCTTGACCAACCGCAGCGGGCGGCCGTTTACGAGGCTGGCGGCGCGGCGCAGCATGGCGTCGGTGCCCTCCATCGCCTCCACCGCCACGCAGGCGCCGGCCGAGACGGCGACGCTCTGGCCGATGTCGAACCCGGCGAGCGCGTTCGCAATGCGCCGGCCGTAGCGGATATCCGCCAGCTCATCCTGATCGGGCGCGCGCCTGGTCAGCGCGCCCTCCTCCGCGACCAGCGGTTTCAGAAGCGTCGTCGAATCCAGGAGGCGAATCCCTTCGCTTGCGAGCACCTCGCCGACTCCGCCGATCAGGGCATCCGTGTTTTTCTGCGGGAGGGAAGCCAGGAGCTTGATCAGCCGCCAATCCGGCAGAATATCCGAGAACAGCCGCGCGTGCTTGACCTGCCCGGCCATGATGACCTCGCTGACGCCTTCCATTTTCAGAATGTCGATCAGCTTGCCGAGCTGGCCGATCGACACCCAGTGGCAGCGCGTGGCGAGGGCCTCGACCTCGTTCGAGGCCTCCTCCTGGAGGGCGATTACGACGACTTCATGGCCCAACTTGCGGGCGTTTTCCAGTGCCAGGATCGGGAAACGTCCGTTGCCGGCGATCAGCGCGTAGCGGCTCACTCGAAACTCACTTTATAACGCCTCGCGTCGAGGTTTCAATGAATTGAATCAGCTCATCGATTTCCGGGCACGCTTGGGCCTCGGCCCGGATGCACTCGATCGCCTGGGAGGTATTCAATCCTTCCCGCGTGAGCAGCCGGAAGGCCTTGTGCAGCGCGTCGCGCGCGGCCTCGGAGAATCCGCGGCGTTCGAGTCCCGTGCGATTCTCGCCGAAGGTCTTGATCTCGCGCTCGGCCACGGTCATCGAGAAAGGCATGACGTCCTGCGTGATCACGCTGTAACCGCCAATCATGGCGTGCCTTCCGACGCGGCAGAACTGGTGGATGCCGCTGAACGCGCCGATTACCGCCCAATCCCCCACGGTCACGTGCCCGGCAAAGGTGACGCCGTTGGCGAGCACCGTGTGGCCGCCGATGTGAACGTCGTGCGCCACGTGGACGTAGGCCATCAGCAGGTTGTCGTCCCCGATGGAGGTGACCAGACCGCCGCCTGTGGTGCCGCGGTGGATGGTGACGAACTCGCGGATCTTGTTGCGGCTGCCGATCCGGGTTTCCGCGCGCTCGCCTTTGTACTTCAGGTCCTGAGGCGCGACGCCGATACTGGAATACGGGAAGAAGATGTTGTCCTCCCCGATCCAGGTTGGGCCCTCGATATAGACGTGCGCCATCAGGCGCGTGCCCGGCTCGATTTCGACCTCGGGCCCGATGACGCAATACGGGCCGATCTCGGCGCTGGCGGCGATCCGGGCCGCGGGATCGACAATCGCCGTGGAATGGACGGCCATCAGCCCTGTTGCGGAGCGGGGTCTGGTTCCACCGGCGCGGCCGGACGCACATCCGCCAGCTTGCACATGATTTCCGCTTCCGCCACGACCGCGCCGTCCACGGTCACCTTGCCGTACACCTTGGCGACCGTAGACTTCCGCTTCCCGATTTTCATCTCGATACGAAGCTGGTCTCCCGGCACCACCGGCCGCCGGAACTTTGCCTGGTCGATCGACGCGAGGAACACGGCGGTTTGCGTCCCCAGGTTTTTCAGCACCAGCACACCCGCAACCTGGGCCATCGCCTCGACGATGAGCACGCCAGGCATTACCGGGAATCCGGGGAAATGGCCTTGAAAGAACGGCTCATTCGCCGTCACGTTCTTGATGCCCACAATGCGCTCGGCTTCGAGCTCAACGATGCGGTCCACGAGCAGGAACGGATAGCGGTGCGGCAGGATTTTCTTGATCGCCTGTATGTCCAGTATCGTCATGGGGAGCCGCTATTATAACAGGGAGTGGGCGCGATCCTTTCCCGACCACGCCGTTGCGCTCCGGCCACATGAGAGAATAAGAGCATCGCATGGTAATTGACGGCCTTTATTACGCCCTGGCTTTTGGCGCCGCCGGAGGTCTGGCCGCCTGGCTGGCCGGACCGGCGTTTGGCATTCCGCTGTTCGCCGTCGCGCTTTTTTGCCTGTACTTCTTTCGCGATCCGGATCGCGAGATTCCCCAGGGCGCCGTGGCCGTCTCCCCGGCGGACGGGAGGGTGGCCGCGGTCAAGTCCGAGTCGGCGGACCTTACCCGGATCAGCGTCTTCTTGAATATTTTCGACGTACACGTCAACCGCGCGCCGGTCGCGGGCCGTGTCAAAGAGGTGTTCTACAAGCGGGGCCGCTTTCTGGCGGCCAACCGCGAAGAGGCGTCCTCTCAGAACGAACAGAACTTGATTGTCATCGAAGGCGGCGGCTGCGAGGTGGCCCTCCGGCAGATTGCCGGGCTGATCGCCCGCCGTGTCGTGTGCTACAAGAAACCAGGGGACCGGGTGGAAACCGGCGAGCGGATCGGATTGATCAAGTTTGGCTCGCGCGCGGATGTGCTCCTCGGCGCCGAGTGGGACATTCAGGTGCGCCCGGGTATGCGGGTTCGGGCCGGTTCCAGCGTTTTGGCGCGCAGGAGATCGGGGTGAGCCCTTGGCAGGGCGGCATTACGCCTCTGGCGCAGCGGCCCCGCTCCGCTGGAGAGCGTAACGGTCAATCGTTGTCGCCGGAGAGCGGAAAATGGATGTAAGGACGCTATCGAGAAAACTGACCGGATCCGGCGACCGCCCGCGGCCGCGCGCCGCTTATGCGCTCCCGACGGTGTTTACAGCCGGCAACATTTTCCTCGGTTTTCTTTCGATCACGCGATCCATAGAGGGCGCTCTGCTCGCCGGTTCGGGCTATCGCGGACCCAACACGCACTTTTCAATCGCCGCGATCGCCATCGGCTGGGCGGTGCTGCTCGATGGCCTGGACGGGCGCATTGCCCGCTGGACGAACACGGCCAGCAATTTTGGCCGCGAGCTGGATTCGCTTGCGGACGTGATCACCTTCGGACTGGCGCCCGCCGTGCTCGCCTTTGCCTGGGGCGTACAGCTCGGAATCGGCGACATCGGCCCGGCGTTCGGCGACCACCTGCGCCAGCTCGGCTATTTCATCCCGTTTCTGTTTCTGCTTTGCGGCGCGGCCCGGCTGGCCCGCTTCAACATCCAGAAGAACCCGGTTCCGAAAAATCCCGGCCACCCGGACCGAAAGTACTTCGTCGGCCTGCCGATTCCAGCGGCCGCCGCTTTGATTGCCGCCATCATCTATGCCTTGGATGGCACGCCGATCCAGTTCTGGCTTGAGAGCCTGGCCTGGCTCGCGTTGCTCGCGCTCCTTTCCTTCCTCATGGTGAGTACGTGGCGCTACCAGAGTTTCAAGGACGTCCAGTTGCTGCGCCCGCGATCGCCTTTGACCGTGGTGCTGTGGGGCAGTCTCATCTACCTGCTGTGGACCTACACGCAGCCGGCGATACTGGCAATCACCGCGGCATACGTGGCGAGCGGAATCGTGGTGCGCACGGGCGGCATACTCAGGCGGCGATTGCGCCACGCGCGGCCGGAACCGGAGCACCAGATTGGATAAGAAGCCAGTCACGGCTATTGTCGGGGGCACCTCGCTTCTCGGACGCGAGATTCGCGATGTGCTCGCGTCCACGCGAATGCAGGCGAAACTGATCGGCGCCGAGGAAGCCGAAGCCGGCACGCTCACCGAAGACCGCGGCGAAGCCGTGGTCCTGACGGCGCTCGACGAGGACAACCTCGCGGGATCGAAGGTTGTCTTCCTGGCCGGTTCGGCCGAATCGAGCAAGAGGGCGCTCGAGATCATCCGCCGGTTGAAGCCCGGCCCGGCTCTGGTCGATTTGACCTACATCCTGGAAGATCGTCCCGCGGCCCACGTGCGCGCGCCCATGGCGGAGCCGGCGAACTACGTGGTTCCAGCCGATACCGAGCACGTCATCGCGCACCCGGCCGCCATTCTGCTGGCAGTCTTTCTCGTGCGGCTGAACCAGATCCGGCCCGTTCGCCGATCGGTCGCGCATGTCTTCGAGCCGGCCAGCGAGCGCGGCCAGCGCGGGATCGGAGAGTTGCAGAAGCAAACGGCGAACCTGCTGACGTTCCAGAAACTGCCGAAGGATGTCTACGATGAGCAGGTGGCGTTCAACCTGCTCGCGCGTTTCGGCGACGAGGCGCCGGAATCCCTGGAGCGGATCGAGACCCGCATCGAGAAGCACCTCGCCACGTTGCTCTCGCTGAACGGTCCGGTGCCGATGCCCTCGATCCGGTTGATCCAGGCGCCGGTGTTCCACGGCCACAGCGTCTCCCTATGGGTGGAGTTCGACGAGAGCCCCGGCGTGGCCGCTCTCGAAAAAGTGCTCGGGAGCGCACAGATCGATGTGCGGGGCGGCGATCTCGAACCGCCCAACATCGTGGGTTTCGCCGGCCAGAGCGGCATCGCCGTGGGCGCCATTGCGCCGGACCGCAACGATCCGCGCGCTACGTGGTTTTGGGTGGTCGCCGACAACATCCGGATTGTGGCCGAGAACGCGGTCGCCGTGGCGATGCCGCTGGCAGGACAGACAAGGACGGCTAAACCGCAATGAAGATCTCCATGCTTTTCTCGTGCGCCGCGCTCGCGCCGTTCCTGCTCGAGCCGGGCTGCGGATATCATGTGTCCGGCCACGGCGATGCCCTTCCCAAAACCATTAAGACCATCGCAGTGCCCGCTTTCAAAAATGCCACGACACGCTACACCCTGACCAACGAGCTGCCCGCTGCAATTACGCGCGAGTTTATTTCCCGCACCCGCTATGCCGTGGCCGCCGATCCGAACGCCGCGGACGCGGTGTTGAACGGCTCCATCGTCAAGTACGACGCATATCCGACAGCGTTCGATCCGGTAACCGGGCGCGCGACCTTGGTCCTGGTATTCGTGCACCTCCAGTTCAGCCTCACCGACCGCGCGACCGGCGACGTGCTGTATTCAAGGCCGGATTTGGAGGTCCGCGAACGCTATGAGATCAGCACCGATCCACGCGCTTACGTGGAGGAGAGCGACGCGGCCATGGACCGGCTCAGCAAGTCGGTCGCAACCCAGGTTGTGAGCGCGATACTCGAGAAATTCTGAATGACTCCGCAGCAGTTCCTCTCACGCCTGAAGCAGCAAGAACCGGCGGCGGCGTATCTTTTCGTCGGGCCCGAGCCGTACCAGCGCGACTTCTGCCGCAACGCGCTCATCGAGCGGGCGCTCGGCGGGGCCCAGGATCGGGAGAACGGCCTGACGCGCTACGATCTTCAGGAAGCGTCTCTCGACCTGGTGCTCGAGGACGCGCGATCGCTCTCGCTATTCGCCTCGCGGCGCGTGCTCGTGGTATCGAACGCCGAGGCGGCGCTGCCGCGATCGAAGGCGGCGGCGGACGAGCCTTCCGAGTCAAAGAACTCGGGGACACTCCGGGCTGGCTACGGGGAAGGCTCGGCTTCCGGACGCGCACAGGGGTGTCCCCCGGATTCTTCGGCGCTGGAGGCGTACCTCCGGGATCCCGTTCCCGGCGTGGCGCTGGTATTCGAAGCCGCGCGCTACGAATTTGAGGGCGAGGATAAGAAAAAGATCGAGCGCGTACGGAAGTTCTACTCCGCGGTTCCCGTCGAGGTCGAGTTTCCGCACATGTCAGCACACCAGGCGCGCTCGTTCGCTGGCAACCTCTCCCGGAAGGCGGGACTGAAGATCGGAGACGCCGAGTTGGACCTGCTGGCCGAGGCGCTGGGAGGAGAGGCGGCCCGCATCGCGGCGGAAATCGAGAAGCTCGGGGTGTATGCGAGCGAAGGCCGGCCGATCGGCGCGGCCGACATCTCTCAGCTCGTGCCGGAGGCGCGGGAATCCACGATTTTCGCGCTGGTTGGCGCGCTCGGCCGCAATGACCGCCCCGCGGCGCTCGACGTGCTCGACACGCTCATCAAGCAGAGCGAATACCTGCCGCTGGCGTTGAGTTTCCTGGCCACGCAGTTCCGGCTGGCGCTGGCGGCGAAAGAGGCCGGCCTGCGCACTCCCCGCGAGATCCAGGCGCACTTCGCCAAACAGGGCATTCCCATGTGGGCTTCCCGCTCCGAGCAGATCTTCCAGACGCTGTCCAGTTTCTCGAAAGCGCGCCTCGAAAAGGCGCTGAATACGATCTATTCGGCGGACAAAGCGCTACGCGACGCCCGGCCGGACGATCGCCTGGTGATGGAGGAGTTTGTCCTGCGGTTGACGGCCTGAGCCGGGGACTACGCCGCGGCGGGCGTGAGACTCTTCAGCCGAGCGTGCAGCCGGGACTTGTACCGCGCGGCGGTGTTCTTCTTCACGATGCCCCACTTGGCCGCTTTGTCGATCATCGCAAACGTCGCGGCGAGCAGGGTTTGGGCCGCGTTCGCGTCTTTCTGTTCCAGCACGCGGCGCATCGCACGGATCTGGTGCCGCAGGCGCGACTTACGCTCCCGGTTCACCGCGGTCCGCCTTTCTTCCTGTCGTACACGCTTCAGCGCAGAGTAATGGTTTGCCATCTAGTTCGAAATCCGGTTTGAAATCTCTCAAGTCAGGATAGCGCAATGGCTTAGCGGCGGTCAAACGCACCGGCAAATCTCTCCTTGACAGACTAGGAAAGCTGCCGTAGAATCTTTCCTAGGCTATCTAGGACATGAACAGACTTGCTGGTTTACTTCCCGGGACGCTGGACATGCTGATCCTGAAGGCGGTGTCACTCGGACCGCTGCATGGCTACGGAGTGTTGCTGCGGATTCAACAAATATCAGGGAACCTGCTGGAGATCGAACAGGGATCGCTGTATCCGGCGCTCTACCGGCTCGAGCATCAGGGCTTGATCGGGTCTGAGTGGGGCGTGTCTGAGAACAACCGGAAAGCCAAGTTTTACCGGCTGACGCCCGCGGGGACCAAGCGTTTACGCGTTGAAACGGAGCAATGGGACTTGCTCAGCCTCGCCGTGAGAAATGTGCTCGGGACCGTGCCGGAGGAGGTGTGAGATGCTCGCCCAACTGCGGTCGTTGTGGTCGGGAATCAGGCGGCGGGACCGGATGGAAGACGGCATGGACGAAGAACTGCGGTTCCATGTCGAGCAGTACGAGGCCGACCTCGTGCGGTCCGGGGTCGCACCGGCCGAGGCGAAGCGCTTGAGTCGAATGCGGTTCGGCAGCCTGGAGGTGGCCAAAGAGCAATGCCGCGAGGCGCGGTGGCTGCGTTGGCCCGATGAGCTGCAACGAAACGTGCGGTTCGCGGTTCGCGTGCTGCGGAAATCGCCTGGGTTCACCGCTGTGACGATGATCACCCTGGCGCTTTGCATTGGTGCGAACACCGCTGTTTACAGCGTCGTTGACGCAGTCCTCTTCCGTCCCATCCCGTACGCCGAGCCGGAGCGGCTGGCGCAGGTGGTTACCCGCGTTCACGCGCCGGGGATGGATGGTATCAATGACGACCAGGACGGAGCCGCGTGGGAAGCGTTGAAGCACGCTCGCTCCCTCGAGGTTGCGGCGGAATTGGGTCTTTCCGTTGGTGTGAATCTGGTAGCAGGGAGAATTCCGCTGTGCGTTCAGCAGACGCGTATTACCTCGGGCTACTTCCGTGTGCTGGGCGTGCCGCTCCAGCTCGGGCGCGAATTCAGCGAGGAAGAGGACCGGCCGGGTGGCCCAGCGGCGGCAATCCTCAGCCATGATCTGTGGATGCGGGTATTTGCCGGCGATCCGGCCATTGTCGGAAAAGCCATCTTGCTGAAAGGTGAGCCGCACGTAGTGATTGGGGTGGCTCGGGCGACATTTCGTCCCATGACGCCGGCCGATTTGTGGACACCGCTCCGTCCATCGACAACAGGCGAAGGCGGTGGAGAAAACTACATAATGACCGCGCGCGTCCGTGCGGCGTTCGACTGGCCGCAGGCACGGAGTGAAGCCGGCAGCCGAGGTAGCGCCTCGTTCCACTCGGGACAGTTTGGACCCAACGCGGTCGCGAGAATGGACCTGCTCCCATTGCAGGAGGTGCGTGCCGGCTTCCTGCGCACGCCAATGCTCGTGCTGTGGGCTGCGGTCGGAATCGTCCTTCTGATCGGGTGCGTCAACATCGCGAGCTTGATGCTTGCACGCGGAGCATCGCGCGCGCGGGAAATCGGAACGCGAGTCGCACTCGGCGGAGGCCGCGGCGCCGTGGTGCGGCAACTGCTTACGGAAAGCGCGGTACTATCGCTGGCCGGAGGCTTGGCCGGCATCGCGCTCGGTTATGCGGCGATCCGCGGGATGACGGCGGTAGCCGAGGGCTACGGCATTTGGCAGGGACTCCGTCTGGATCTCCGGGTGTTGGCCGTGATGCTGGCCGCGTCGCTCGCCACCAGCGTTGTGTTCGGACTGGTCCCGGCCTGGCGCGTATCGCGGGTGGATGTCCGGGCGGCATTGCTGGAGGGCGGTTCGCGCGCGGTAGCGGGACGGCGTTCGTCTTGGCTCGGCCGGACGCTTGTGGCGTCGGAAGTGGCGCTCGGACTCATGCTGCTCATTGGAGCGGGACTGCTGGTGCGGACGCTGCTCTATCTCCGGAGCATGCCTCCCGGCTTTGACGGCCGCGGTGTGATCGCGGCCAGCGTGTCGCTGCAGGATGCAAGATATCGCGACGCGGGGCGAGTGAATCGGCTGTACACGCAAACACTCGAGCGCATCCGCAGCACGCCCGGCGTCGAATCCGCCTCTGTGGGCCTCCACCTGCCTTATGAACGATGGCTGAATATAGGGGTGCAATTCAAGGATGGTCCGGCAGCGAAGACGGGCTGGGTCAACACAACGCTGAACTATGTACATCCGGGCTACTTCAAGACGCTGCGGATCGGGCTGCGTGCCGGGCGTTTTCTCGACGAACGCGACACCGCAACTTCGCAGCCGGTGTGTGTGGTCAATGAGGCCTTCGTACGCAAATACCTGCGCGACCAGCCGGCAATCGGCAGCCACATCCTTATGGGCAATGCCGCCGCGGAGATCGTCGGAGTTGTCGGAGATGTGCAACAGCGGCCGGGCTTGGAAGGTTTCGGTCCGATAGGCGCCGTCTACGCGGCTTACGTTCCTGCAACGCAATTCAGCGGGTTCGAACTCGTGCACAGGTGGTTTTCGCCGAGCTGGATCGTTCGCGGTTCACTGCCCCGCAGGGAGCTGGTGAAAGCAGTACAAAACGCCATCCGGTCGGTGGATCACTTGCTGCCCTTGTCGAGGGTTCGAGCCATCGACGAAGAACGCGACAAAGCTCTGCGCATGCAACGGCTGAGCGCCGCTTTGTTGGCGACGCTGGCTGGGCTGGCCATGCTGCTTGCGGCGGTGGGAGTGTACGGTGTGGTGTCGAACTCGGTCGTGCAGCGCACACGGGAACTCGGAATCCGGATGGCGTTCGGCGCGAGCGTGCGGCAGGCGCTGCTGAGCGCCGCGCGGCCGGGCGTTGTGATGGCGGGAGCGGGCGTGCTTGTGGGGCTCGGACTGGCCGCGGCATTGAGCCCTGTGCTCGGGACTCTGCTGTACGGCGTGAAGCCCGGTGATCCCTGGACGTTTGCCGCTGCCGGACTGGGACTCCTGTTCATCGCCGTGCTCGCGAGCGTGATCCCGGCGATGCGTGTGCTCCGTCTGGATCCCGCGCGGGCGTTGCGCGACGAATAAAGTCCCGAGTCGCTCACCCCGCTTTTACGATGTCGCGGTGGGTGGTCTTGACCTTGAATCCGGCGCGAGTGAGGCGGCGGCGGATCTCTTCGGCCATCATCACCGAGCGGTGCTGGCCTCCCGTGCAGCCGAACCCGATGGTGAGATAGCTCTTGCCTTCCTGAATGTAGTGCGGGATCAGGTAGATCAGCAGCTCCGAGATCCGCTCGATGAACTCCATCGTCTGGGGAAACGACCGGATATACCGCGCGACCGAAGGGTGCTTGCCGCTGAGCTTCTTGAACTGAGGGATGTAGTTGGGGTTCGGCAGGAATCGCACGTCGAAGACCAGATCGCTGTCGGCGGGCACGCCGTGCCGGTATCCGAAGCTGGTGACGTAAATCAGGATCTTCGAGTTCTCCCGTCCGCCGCCGAACGTTTCCGCCATCATCTCGCGCAACTCGTGAACGTTGAATTTCGAGGTGTTCACAATGTGGTCCGCCAGCGCGCGAATCGGTGCGAGCATTTCGCGCTCGCTCTTGATGCTCTTCAGCACGGAGCGCCCGGTACCCAGCGGATGAGGACGCCGCGTCTCGCTGAACCGGCGCACCAGCGTCGCATCATCGGCCTCCAGGAAGACCAGCCGGGACGAGATCCTGCGGCGGATCTGATTGTAAAGACGGGGGAAGCGCTGCAAGCCCACGCCTTCGCGGATGTCGAACACCAAGGCGGCGCGCCGGATCTTGGGAGATTCCCGAACCAATTCCGCGAACTTCGGAATCAGATCGACGGGCAGGTTATCGACCGAGTAATAGCCCAGGTCTTCGAGACACTTGAGAACAGTCGCTTTGCCCGAGCCGCTCAGACCGGTGACCACGACGAGTTCCGGCGGAACGGAACCGCGGGCGGGCGGCTTGGTTTGCTTCACGCTTCGATCAGGTCCAGCTTGCCGTCCCGCCGGCGGATCAGCACGGAGACGCGGCCCGTCCCGGCGTCGCGGTAGACGACATAGTCGCGGGCATCGATTTCGAGGACCGCTTCGTCCAGCGTCATCGGCTTGCGCCCCTCATGGTGATTCACGCGGAGCACGTCCCTTTCGGGCTGGATCTCGGACTCGATCTCCGGCTCCGCCGGCGCCCTGCGCGGCGCCGCGGCCCGCTTCGGCTCGCGAGCGTGCGCTGGCGCCGCCGCGGATACAGCCTGCGGCGCCTGCTTGGGAGCGCGCTTGGTATCGCGCCACTTCGTCCTTACCTTGAGGATCTGCTGTTCCAGCTTGTCGAGAGCGTCGCCCGTGGCGGTGAAAAAGTCGGCAGCCGTGCATTCACTGGCCAGCTTGTGGTCATGATAGCGAACGGTGATTTCCGCCCGCTTCAGGTGGCGTTCCATGGCGAGGATGACGTGCGCTTCGGCCTCGCCGCGGGAATTATCGACCAACTTCGAAAGTTTCGCGAATTTCCGCTCGATCTTTCTGTTTTCGGCTGGAGTTAACGCTTCCGGCTTGCCTGTGTAGATGATCTTCATGGCGTCTCCCCAATCTCTGGATGCTACGGGCGAACGCGCCTCTGGTGCGTGGAGGGAATCTTCATGTCCTCCCGGTACTTCGCGACCGTGCGCCGGGTCACCTGGATGCCGCCCCCCTGCAGGCGGGCCGTGATCTGCTCGTCGGTCAGCGGGTGCGCCGTGTCTTCCTCCTCGATCATCTTTTTGACCATGCGCTTGACGATCAGGAGCGGCGTGGCTGCGCCCGAGGGGCCCTGCACGGCTTCCGAGAAGAAATAGCGCAGCTCGAACACACCCTGCGGCGTGTGCGCGTACTTGTTGGCCACCGCGCGGCTGACGGTTGAAGGGTGCACGCCTATCTCTTCGGCAATTTCCTTGATCATCATAGGCTTCAGAAAATCGATGCCTCGATCGAGGAAGTCCATTTGCCGCCGCACGATCGATTGGCACACCCGCAGGATCGTCTGTTTCCGCTGCTCGATGTTTTTCATGAGCTGGAGCGCCGATGCGTAACGCTCCTTCACGTAATTCCGCACCTCCTTGCTCGGCTCATGGTTGCGGTCGAGCATGCGCCGGTAGTTGGCGTTCAGGCGCAACTGGGGAAGATCCTCGTCGTTGAGCTGGATGACGTACTCATCGCCTTCCTTGAAAATGTGAACGTCGGGCTCGACCTGGCGCGCTCCCTGATCGGAGTATTTCAGACCGGGCCGGGGGTTCAAATGGCGGATCACCTCGATCGCCGTCTGGATGTGTTCGAGGGGACGCCCGAGCAGCCGCCCCAACTCCCGAAACTGCTTCAGTTCCAAGAGCTTCATGTGATCCGCGACGATTTGCCAGGCCACGCCTCCCCGGCCATTGCGGCTCTCGAGTTGCAGCAGCAGGCACTCGCGAACGTCGCGCGCGCCGACGCCGGCCGGATCGAGCTTCTGCACATCCTCGAGCGCGGTCTGAAGGTCCTCGAGTGTGTGCTCGCCCGAAGCCGCGATCTCTTCGAGCGAAGCCGTCAGGTACCCGCTCTCGTCGAGGTTGCCGATGATCGAATCCGCCGCGTCGCGGATATGGTCGGCCAGAGGAACCATGCTCAACTGGGACCGCAGGTAGTCGCCGAGAGTGACCGGCGCCGAGAGGAACGTTTCGAACGACGGCTTCTCCACCTGCTCGGAAGACGGGCTCTTGTAGCCCGGATCGAGATAATCGTCGAAAAACGAGCCGAAGTCGATCTCCTCGAACGGATCGGCCGCGGCCTTCGCCTCGACGGCTTCGGCCGGCTCGGGCGCGCTACCGGGAGCGGCGGGAGAGACATCCACGGGAATCTCGGGCGCTCCTCCGTCCAGTTCCGAGAGGACTTCCACGGGCTCGCTGTTTCCGTTGGCCGCATCGAGGATCGACTGGTCGGCGGGTTCCGGCGTGCGCTCGGCTTCGAGCAGCTCCTGCAGCTCCTGGGGGTCCAGCTCTTCGCCGGATTCGTCGGTCGCCTCGTCAAGCACCGGGTTCTGCGCGATCTCCTGGGAGATCATCTCGCGCAGCTCGAGCCGGTTCAGTTGCAGCACGGTGACCATCTGCACCAGGCCCGGCGTCAGGATCTGCCTCTGCGCGACCTTTAGCTGCAATCTCGGCGACAGCAAACTCATCTGGACTAATGATAACAGAGGATTACTGGGGGCAAATCAGGCGTTGGGAATGAGTAACTTGCGCAATTTCAGATGTCTAGCTCGCCTGGCCCGGGCAGGCCGGCTACACGACGACGCGCACCAGCTTCGAGTCGATGATGCGCTGATCCGAAGTGACCAACCGGAGATTACGGACCCGCGCCGTAGCCACGATGGCCCGGCCGCCCGGATCCCGGAGAGCGCCTCCCAGGGCTGCGACTTCGGCCGCAATCTCCACCGTGAGCGGCACGATCTGAAATGCCGGATTCGAGTCGATCTCCCCAAGAAGCTCGCCGACCGGGATGCTGCTCCGAGTGCTGCCTTCCCCGAACAGGACGGCGATCTCGAGCAGTGTGATGGCACTGAGCGCAACCGGCTCGCGCCGGCGAACCGCCTCTCGAAGAACGCGTGCTTGCTCGCGCGACAGCTTCTTCGGCGCGGCAAGCCAGCGAACGGCGATATGCGTGTCCAGCAGGAGCAGAGGGTTCAAGGCCGCCGGTCCGAGCCCTCGCGCAGGGCTTCCCAGAGCCCGGACGTGTCCATCCGAACCAGGCCGCCGGTGATCGTCACCCTGCCGGCCCATGCGCCTTCGGGAGACTTCCAGGCGGGCCTGTGCGCGGGCCCTACGGTTGCCAGAGGCCGCCCCCGTTTCGTAATCGTAATCCGGCCGCCGCGCTCGCCGATTTCATCGAGGAGCGCCAGACACTTGGCCTTGAACTCGGTGACACTCACAACCCTTTGCTTCACGGATCCACTATAACATACCCGAAATGGTCAGATGACCAGTTCGGAACGGGTCTCTCGCCCGGTGAAACGGCCGTAGCCGCGGGCCGGGAGGGAGGCGTTGTCAACCAGCGATCGAGATGGTTATCTCCCGGCGGCGCCTACTTCCGCGCTCTTAAATGACAGCGAATGTCCAGCGCCGGGAAGATCCATGCCGCGTGGCGCTCGTACCACCGGAGGGAGCGCCGCGCCAGCCACCGCCCCGCGTTGTCAAGCACCAGGTTCCCCCCAAACGTCAGCTCCACGCTTACGATGTCGAACCGGCAGGCCGACCCCGCAAACGTCGGGAAGTCCTTCCCCGTGAAGTACTCGAAGCTCGCCGCCGCCAGGTGCCAGCGGTGCGCCGGATCGACATAGGAATTGTGCGAGCTGAAGTGCGGCGTGGTCACGAACACATCCGCCCCGTCCCGCGCCACCCGGTACACCTCCGCCATCGCCCGCACGGGATTCTCCAGGTGCTCGATCACGTGCGAGATATGGACCCGCTCAAATCCATCGCTCTCCAGCGGCCAGGGATACCGGTCGAGGTCCCACACATGATCCGCCGCCGATTCCGGCGAGATATCGATCCCGACTGCCCCCTCCTCGATCTTCCGCTTCCCGCACCCGATATCCAAAACCATTCCGTTACACATTAGCGCAAAACGGCCACAGCCTTTCCCGCATCATTCTTGCAGCCGCGTCCGCCGCTCCGCGAAATGGTCGTAGCCGCGGGCCGGGAGGGGATGGCCTTCGAACTCCACCCGGCCGGGCCGGCCCTTCCGCATGGTTCCGATGCGCGTGAGCGGGATGCGCCGGAACGCTTGGGGCACTTCGGTGCGCGGGCGGACGGTGAACAGCAGCTCGTAGTCCTCTCCGCCGCCGAACGCCTGATCGAGCGTCGCGCCGGGGAAAAGCGGAAGCGGCCCGGCGATTTCCGCGGCGCACCCGGAGGCCAGGCAAAGGCGGTGCAAATCGAGCGAGAGGCCGTCGCTGAGGTCCATGCAGGCCGTCGCGCCAACTTCGGAGCGCAGGAAGCGTCCGAGGGCCAGGCGCGGCTCGGGTTGGAGGTGCTTCCGCCACGCCGCGCCGCGGCCGGTTTCGAGTCCCAGCGCCGAGCCGCCCAGCCGCCCCGAAACATAGATATGGTCCCCGGGCCGTGCGCCGTCGCGCCGCAGGGCTTTGCCCCGCGGCGCCGCTCCGCACACCACGATGTCGCAGGCGGCGCGATCCGAATGGGACAAATCGCCGCCCGCCAGCGGTGCGCGCGCTTTGCGCGCGAGCCGCAGGAACCCGCGATAGAAACGTTCGAGCCAGCGTTCATCCGCCCACGGCGCCAATGCGACCGAGACAAGGCAGAACCGCGGCTCGCCGCCCATCGCGGCGATGTCGCTCAAGCCACGGGCGAGCGTTTTCCAGCCTACGGCCTCGGGCGGGTGCGTCTCGCGGCGGAAGTGTACGTCCTCGATCAGCATGTCCGTGGTGAAAAGAAGGTCCTCTTTGGAACCCGGCGGGCGGAAGATCGCGCAATCGTCGCCCATGCCGAGCACGAGGCCGCGGCCGGGCCGCGGAACGCGGCGCTCGATGCGGCGGAGGAGGTCGATTTCGTTCATTCCGGAACGGCGGAGTCCGCGAAGGCCAGCCCGGAGGGCAGCTCTTCGCCGAACATGCGGTCGAGCGCGCCGCTGTCGAGCGCTTCTTCGCCCTCGAGGATGGCGAGCAGCCGGTCCGCATCGGGTCTGTCCGCCACCGCGCGGCGCACCTGCTCGAGCATCACGGGCGCAAGGTCGCGGACCGGATCGCCGCTGCGGCGCGCGATCGTAACCAGCGCATCGGCGGCTTTCGGCAGCTTCAGGAGCGTTTCCGCCCATCGCGTCGCGGCCGCTGCCGGCGCCACCTGGTTTGTCGGGCCGTAGAACAATTCGCGCGCGCCCAGCCGGGTGAGGCACCACAGGTCGCTATCGCCGGATTCGCCGCCTTTCACGCGGCGCGCGATCGCGTCGCCGAGTTCGATCTTGGTCTGCAAGGGCAGCAGTTCCAGGCTTGCCGCGGTCCGCCACATTTCGCGCAGCAGGCTGCTGTTCACCCGTTGGCGCTTGCCGGCGCGCGGCAACAGGATCGCCGAGAGCCGCTGGAACATGTCCACCTGCTGGTTGCGGTTAAACCCGCCCGCGACGCGGCCCCAGAAGACCCACCATTGCACGTCGTTCTCGATCCGGTTCCCGAACTGGAGCCCCGAAGCATACACCCGGCGCGCCTGCTCGATCCGCCAGTCATCGCCCGGAAAGCCGAACCCGGGGCGCAGGCAGAAGCCCGTCAGATTCAGCCAGCGGACTTCGTGGGCCGGCGAAAGTTTACGGCCCTCCGCGGCTTCCAGCAGAGCGTCGCCAAGCTGGCGAATCGTCCCCACCGGCCAGGAGTTCTTGCCCAGCCCTAGCGCCTGTTCGAGCTTCGCGGGCAGCTCTTCCGGCGCGGCTGGGGCAGCGCCCGTTGGAGCGAACACCTCGGCGATCAGCCGCTTCGCATTCGCCGCGGCTTCTTCGCTGATCACCGCGGCCGGGCGGCCCGCCGTCTTATTGGCAGCGGCGGCTTTCTTCCGCAGCTCGAACTGCAAACGCCAGCGATGCTCGCTGACTTTGGATTCGGCCCAGATCTCCAGCGTGCCGACCTCCGTCAACCGCGCGCCGAGTTTCACCGGAATCAGCCGCTGCTCGCCCGTGCGCTTGCCGAAACGGATCACCGCATAAAGCGGGGCGTGCATGTGGAATTCTTCGCTTTCGAGCTGCCCGGAGGTGAACTCCACCACCTCGCCGAGCGCGTCTTCGGTACGCGTCAGCGAGCTGTACAGCCGGAAAGACACGGGCCGGTTGGCGACCAGTTGCAAGTCCTGGAGATCGAGATCGAGCGAGCTGCCTTCCTCCGTGCCGCGCGGGACCAGGCAGATGGCGCGGATGCGCTCGCTTTCGAGCCGGTCCTCCACCATCGAGCCGATCCCGATGTAGAACGTGCGAGGCAGGCCGCCGCGCACGAGCACGCCCGTGCCGGTAGTTCTCGCGAAAGAGTAATACGCGGCGCCGACCGCAACGGCCAGGTCGAGATCGCGATTGTCGAGCACCAGCGGGCGCCGCCCGTACCAGTGGCCGACCACTTCCGCCACGCGCTCGCGGCACACATCCGGAATGAAGAAGCCGCCATTGAAGAGAACCGCGTCCACGCCGTTGGGCGCGTGTTCGGCCGCGCTGCTGACGAATGCGGCCAGGTGGCGCGTCACCGCGGGGTCCGAAACGTAGGGCAGGCCGAGCTCGCGGAACAGGCTGCGCTTCTCTTCCTTGGGCTTATCGCCCAGCTCGCAGAACGGCAGGAAACCTTCGAGCGCCAGCTCGAGCGCTTCTTCCCGGAGGATCTCCGTTTTACGCACGCCGCCGACCAGCGACGTGCCCGCGCCCACGACGGTGATTTCCACGCTCTTCAGGTTCGGCTCCGAGAGCAGGCGTTCCTTTGCTGCCGTACACTGCCGCCGCACGGCGTTGCGCTGGCGAATCGAAAGCTGCGCGCCGAGCTTGCTTTCGACCAGCCACGCGAGGGTGAGGTCGAGATTGTCGCCGCCCAGCAGCAGGTGGCGTCCCACCGCGGTTCGGGTGAACTCGACCCGGTCGCCTTCTCGGGAGACGCGGATCAGCGTGAAATCCGACGTTCCGCCCCCCACATCCACCACCAGCACGACCTGGCCGTCGAACAGGTTCTTGCGCGATTCGGCGAGATGGTTGGCGATCCACGAATAGAAAGCAGCCGCCGGCTCTTCGAGCAGCGTAAGCCGCGACAGGCCGGCATTCGCGGCCGCTTCGACCGTCAGCTCGCGCGCTTCTTCGTCAAACGAGGCGGGGACGGTCAGAACGACGTCCTGCTCCGCCAGCGGCGTGCCCTGTTTGCGCTCCCACGCGTCGCGCATGTGCGCCAGGTACTTCGCCGAAACCTCGACGGGCGAGAGCACGCGCCCGGTTTCCTGCGAATCCCACGGGAGGATCTTCGCGTTGCGGTCCACCTCGGGGTTGGACAGCCAGGATTTCACCGAGTGTACCAGGCGCGTCGGCACCAGCGCGCCCTGATCGCGCGCGTGCACGCCGACATACTCGCGGTCGCCCAGGAACAGGAACGAAGGGAACGTCCGCCGCTCTTCGATCGTTTCCGGAGCGACGTATTGCGGGATGGGCAGGATGTGAACCGGAGGGAAGCCGGTGTCTTCGGCCTCACGCGGATCGATGTAGGATACCGCCGAGTTTGTAGTGCCTAAATCAATGCCGACCTTCATGCCGCCGCGACGCGCTCCCGCACATTGAACTCGAGCTTCCAGCGCCGGCCGTCGCGCGCGACGCACCACAACTGCAAGAGGCCGGTCTCGGTTACGACGGTTTCGAGCGACACCGGCACGACCTCGCCCGCGTTGCCGCCCTCGGCCGTGAGCGCGACCTCCATGGGCGCGAGCTCCTCCAGCTCCTCGGAGACATCTTCGATCATTTCGCCGGCCGCGTCGTCCTTGCGGACGTTCGAGGAGAAGAAGCGGAACTCGGCGGGCTGGCCCACCACGAGACCGAATTCCTGATTCGGGATGCGCGCCTGGCTGCCTTCCTCCATGCCGAACGGCGCCACCGCGAGCGCCTTGAGCGGAGCGGGCACGCCGGGCACGGCCGGCATCGCGCTCTCGATGCCCACGTAGTAAGTGCGCGCGACGCCGCCCCGGATGCGCACGCCGCGCCCGTGGCGCGCCAAGCCGTAATATGCCGCCCCGCGCGCGACCGCGTGCATCAGGTCTTCGCCCGTCAGCGCGATGACCGCGGGCATGCCCTCTTCCTTGAGCCAACCGTTGAGCACGGAGATGAGCCGCTCGCGGATCGGCGCGGCGCGAAGCACGCCGCCATTGAACAGAACGTGCGTGGGGCAGGCCAGTCCGCTCGGGCCGCGCCGCACGGCTTCGCTCTGCGCGGCCGCGGCGTGCTGCCTGAGGAAGCGCGCCAGGTGCCGCGCGATCGCGGCATCGGCGGCGTAGGGCAGCCCCAGTTCCTGCAATCCAACCCGGCGCGGGCGCTGCGGCATGTCCTGGCTCGCGGACTGCGGGAAGAAACCGTCGAGCAGAATACGCTCCAGGTCCGCTCGCTCCAGTTTCGCCTTGATCGTTCCCCCGACGAGGCCGGTGCCTTTGCCGAGAATCGTTACCGGATAGCTCTTGTCGCTGTTGCCTTCGTCGAGCAGCTTCTCTTTTCCGACGCGGCAATTCTGCCAGAGCGCGTGCAGTTGGAGCGTGTCGAGCCGGACGTTCTTCTGGGCGAGCCCCTGCTCGACGTGGCGCGCCAGCGCCAGATCGATGTTATCTCCGCCGAGCAGAATGTGCTCGCCGACCGCGATCCGTTCGAGCTCCAATTCGCCCGCCCGCTCGGTCACTGCGATGAGCGTGAAGTCGGTGGTGCCGCCGCCGATATCGATTACCAGAATGAGAGCGCCGGCCCGCACGCGTTCGCGCCAGTCGGGGTGCCGCTCGATCCACGCATAGAATGCCGCCTGCGGCTCTTCGAGCAGGATGATGTTCCGGTATCCGGCTTCCTGGGCCGCGTGCTCGGTGAGCTCGCGGGCAATCGCGTCGAACGAAGCCGGTACGGTGACCAGGACGTCCTGCTGCTCGAAAGGCGCGTCGGGGTTCTTCTGGTTCCACGCGTTGCGCATGTGGTCGAGATATCGCAGCGAAGCCTCGACCGGCGAAATCCTGCGAACGCCTTCGGGCGCGTTGACGGGCAGGAGCGCCGAGGTGCGGTCCACGCCCGAGTGGCTGAGCCAGGACTTTGCCGAAGACACCAGGCGGCCCGGATTCTCGACGCCGCGCTTCTGCGCCAGGTAGCCCACGACGAAGCCCGGATCGGCATTCCACGGCAGCCCGAGCGAACCGGCGGGGAAATCGGCCGCGCCCGGAAGATAGAGAGAGGAAGGCAGCAGCGCCTCCTCGCGCACTTCTCCGGGGTTGACTACCTGCGCGATCGGGAACAGGCTCGCTTGCGGAAGGGCGTACGGATCGTCCACGGCGCCGCAGGCCGCGTAGGCCAGCGCCGAGTTCGTCGTGCCCAGGTCGATTCCAATAACAAACCGTGATTCCGGCAAGTGCGTTACTCGATTTCGATTTCCGCCGGCGCGATCACCGCGGCCCCGTGCTTCGGCTTCGGAAGCTCGACCTTTTCCGCGCGCCAGCCTTTGTGCCGCAGCGTTCCGCCTTTGGGCGGCTGCGCCGGGACGTTACCGATGAACTTCACGAGCGACGGCTTGTCGGCCGCCGGGATGTTCGCGACGCTCGCCTGCGTGCCCTCGACCGCATCGATCACCGGCGTCAGGCGAACATAGCGAACGAGCGACGCTTTCGCCTGATCGTGCAGACTGCGCACCGCGGAGCCGACCTGCTCGTCGTCGTAAGCCGAGATGTCTTCCATGAGGAAGTCCACCAGCCGGGCGTCGCGCTGGAGAATGGCGAGAATTTCAACGGCGCCGTCGATGTGGTCCGCCGCGGGCTCGGCTGGCTTCGGAGCCGGCTTGGTCAACCCCAGCGTGAGGATGACGTCGTCCGATAGCGAGCCATGAAACAGGATATTGAAAAAGCTTCGAAACGCAAGAATGATACGGCCCAACGACACCCCCTGCCGCAGGAGTTTAACTACTGTACCAGTGTAATGCGCCGGCCCCTACACAGTCTTGGAGCCCGGGACCACTGCGGCGCGGCACAGCTTGTCCAGCTCGCGGCGGGCCACGGAGGACCAGGAACTCGAACCGTCCAGCTTGAGATAAGCCTTCCAGTGCCGCACGGCTTTCATGGCGTCGCCGCCGTTCTGGCACAGCAGCGCCAGGTTGTAGTGGGCGTCGGCGTAGCTCGGATTGAGTTTCAGGGCGGCTTGATAGTGCGCCGCGGCCTCGTCGCGCTGGCCACGCTCGTCGAACAGGTTGCCGAGGTTGAAATGCGCGAGCGCGTAGGTGGAATCGATCTCGAGCGCCTTCCGGTAGGCGCGCTCGGCCTCTTCCCACTTGTGGAGATGATAGAACACCGTGCCGAGATTTACGGCGGCGCCGGCGGAAGACGGATCGAGGTCCAGGGCGGTCTGGTACGCCTCGACGATTTCCTCGGGAGGCGCGCCGGTCTCCTCCAGCTCGAGTCCGCGCTCAAACCATTTTTCGGCTTCCTTGATTTTCGCCGCCGCTTCACCTGGCTTTTGGCGCGCCGCGGGCGGGAATGCGAGCAGCGTGGACAGCTCGGCGTGATCGAAGTCGAGCAGAAGCTGGCCTGAAACCGGCTCCATCTTCTGGCCGTCCAGAAGCACCGCGACTCTGCGGCCCTCACAGAAGACCTTGAGTTCCTTGAGCGGGTTCTCGACGCCATGGAGCTTTTCGCGAAGCGCGCGCACGGCGTTGCGAATGCGGGCCGGCGGCACGCGGCTGGCGCGCAGTTTTTGCAGCGAACGCAGCGCGATCAGGTCGGCGAAGGCGAACTGCTCGAGGGCCGGAACCAGTTCCTGGCGTTCCCAGCCGCGAAGCTGCCTCTCGGAGATGCCGACGACCCGGAGCGCCTCTTCGCGGGTGTACGACTGCTTTGGCGTTCCCGCAAGCATTCGGGCTGATTCTAGCAAAGGGGCGGCATCCCCGGGGGCGTGGGCCGAGTAAAGTTCCCCGGCCGCCGCGCCCGGTAGGAGCGCGAAGATCGTCGGCTAAACGGCGTGCGCGCAAACCGGGGACAGGCTGGACGTTTCGCAAGAGCGGCGAAACGTCGAGTCCGTCCCCGGTTTGCGCGGTTCCTTTCGAAAAAAGCGCCGACGCGAGCCCCGGTGCAGCCATTTGGATCAGGTTGGTCTTCTGCCGAGCGTCATGGCTGAAGTCATCGGGGTCCGGAGGGATCGAATTGCTCGGGGTGAAGTCCGCCGAAAACTGGGGATCGTCCTCCAGTACCCGCGTTATGGGGTGGTTCGGTTCGTTTTGCACTTTTTCGCTTTCGAGTTGGGGCTCCTCGCCCGATACCCGCGTTGGGAGGTGGTTCGGTTCGTTTTGCAGTTCTTTGTTTTCGAGCTGTTGATCCCGCAAGCGGAGGAGCGAATCGAGGATGCGTTCGCCGGCGCGGCGAAACTGCGACTCGTAACGGCTGAGCAAGTCCAAAGCGCGGGAATTGTCACACAGGGCGCGGAAGGCAAGCGCGGTACGGGCTATTTCGTCTATGGCTTCGTACTTCTGATCGACGGCGTCTCGCTGTTCCGTCATTTCGAGGTCGAGGAGCGATGTCTCGATGGCCCAGACGCGCTCCATGCGCCAGCGGGCGGCGACCAACTGCTCGACGAGACTGGCCTCGATTTCGCTTTGCGGGTTGAACTGCGCGAGATAAGCTTCGAGCAGTTTCTCGAAGTCTGATTCGGATTCATTGGAGAGGACGATGGCGCGGCTGGAGAGGCCGTGCTTGATGGCGTTTTTCGAGGAGCGGGCACGGCCTTCGGGGGTAACAGGTCCGCGGGACTTCGCGCCGTTGGCGCGGGCGGATTCGATTTTGGGTATGGACGACATAGGGCCTCCCGAGAAGGGAGGATAGTGCATGCATTTAGGGGCTATGACGAGACAAGAATGTAAGTGGCTGGAATTAGACGAGAAAGAGAAAATTCGGAGGCGTGATGCGGGCCGGTTGAAATGAGTGGGTGAGGCGCCGGCTGAGACTCTTTCCGGTGGTCATCAGCCGGAAGCTATGGACCAGGCTGTTTAGCGATTTCGTAGCCTGTCACCGAAATGACCGAAATGGTCACCGAAATGACCAGGTGTAGAATGATTCAGGGCAATATGCACCCGAAGTGGATAGCGGTAGGTCTCTTCTGGATTGCGCTCATCCTGGCCGTGGCACTTCCGTCTCCAAGGGCCGGAGATGTTGTCTGGCTCTCAATGATCTTGCTCTTAGCCGTTTGGAGCAGCCTGATTCTCGCAATCCGCGTCATCAGAAATCGGCGAGATGCCCGAGTCCTGGAAAAGGCGTTCTTCTCAGGGCGCGGATATCCGCTATGGCTCCTCCGCTTCATTGCGAATGATTATGACCTCGGCCGATCGCTACCAAGCGGCGCGAGTCGCCGCTCAGAAATCGATCCGAATCGATAGTCCTATGGAGCGCTCTTCCTCTTATGGAGTGCTCTTCCTCTTACTGTAGCTGAGCAGCTGTCGAACATCTGAGCCTCAAAACGGCAACAGAAATGCTACCATCTATCGCTTCCGACGCGGCGACGCGGCAAGTTGATTGGAATCAGCGGACGGTTTGAGGGCGGTGTTCGCTAACGGACACTTGAGTCCCGATTTCGGACACAATCGAGGAATATCGATGCTCGCAGCAATCGGGCAGGACCTCAGATACGCGGTTCGGACGTTTCGGCAGAGCCCCGGCTTCACCTTGGCGGCGATCTTCGCACTTGCGCTCGGGATCGGCGCCAACACCGCAATCTTCAGCGTCGTCAATGCGGTGCTGCTGAATTCGAAACCCCTTCAGGCGCTGCAAGAACCCGGACGGCTTGTCATGCTGTGGCAGTACAACCCGCAGTTTCGAGACCAACTCTTTACCCACGGCATCCCCCCAAGCGCCAGGAACTATGTCGAATGGAAGAAGCAGAGCCGGTCCTTCGAAGGGCTCGCCATGTTCGATACAACGACATTCAGTCTCACGGCCGGCTCGGACGCCAGCCGATCCAGACCAGAGCAACTTGCCGGCGCCGAAATCACCACGAATTTCTTTCCGCTGCTGGGTATCCAGCCGCGGCTGGGCCGAAACTTCACGAAGGAGGAGAGCGACCCAGGCAAAGGCAGAGTTGTAATCGTGGGTGATGACGTTTACCGCACCCGTTTTCACGGCGACCCGGAGATCCTGGGGAAGTCTATCCAGGTAAATCGAGAGCAATACCAGGTCGTGGGTGTTATGCCTCCCAAGTTCCGGCTTCCAGCCTCTTGGGATGGAGATGTTCAGCCGGACGCGAAAGTTTGGGTTCCCCTAAATCCCTCGCCCGACGGGCAGTTCTTGGTTTATGGCCGCCTCAAAAGGGGCGTGAGCCTGGAGCAGGCACGCGCGGAAATGGCGGTCATCGCGAAGCGCCTTAGCCCTACCCAACCGGAAGCCCTAAGAGGCAACACTGTAAAGGTCTATCCCATCGCCGAGGAAGATGTAAGCCGCAGCGCCCGGCGGAGTCTGCTCGTGCTTCAAGCCGCCGTCGCATTCGTTCTGTTGATCGCCTGCGCCAATGTGGCCAACCTGCTGTTGACGCGCGCCGTCGGACGGCAGAGAGAGGTTGCCATCCGGGGGGCGCTCGGCGCGAGCCGCCTGCGACTGGTTCGTCAGATGTTGACTGAAAGTTTGCTGCTCGGCATTCTTGGCGGAGCCATCGGGCTGCTGCTGTCATTCTGGGGACTCGATCTGATCGCTGTACTAGCGCCCACGGAGGCACACGGTTTCCACGAGCTGCGGGTCGACCCGACGGTGTTGGGTTTCACCATCCTCGCGTCCACACTGGCCGGATTGCTCTTTGGACTCGCCCCGTCTTTTCACACTCTGGGACAAAGCGGGAGCCAGGCGCTAAGCCAGGGCGCCCGATCCATTGGCGGGCGTTCGAACCGCGTCCGAAACGCGCTCGTCATCGCGGAGATCGCACTCTCGTTCGTTCTGCTGATCGGGGCCGGATTGATGATTCGCACCCTCGCCTCGGTCATGGCGGTCGATCCAGGCTTTCGTGCCGATCATCTTTTGAAAGCGGACATCGCACTGCCGGAATGGAAATACCGCAAGCCGGAGCAAGTCGTCCTGTTCGGCGACCGTTTGTTGGACGCGATCCGGCGACTTCCAGGCGTTCAGTCGGCCACCCTCGCGAATAGCGTGCCCATGGTGCAGATCTGGATGCGGAACTACACGCTCGAAGGTGTTCAGGCAAAGCCCGGGCAAGTACCCGTCGCCGTTTTTGCCGGCGTCCGGGAAGACTATTTCGAGACCCTCGGCGTCCGGCTGCTGCGAGGGCGCACGTTCACTCGCAGAGATATGGAAACCGCCAAGCTCACGCCTGTCCTGGTGAACGAGGTCTTTGCACGCCAGAACTGGCCTGGCCAGGATGCGATCGGCAAGGTCGTCGTGCAGGGTGACTCGCAGACCGACCCACACGGTTCTGTGATAGGGATCGTGGGGAACACGCACCAGCTTGGCCCCGATTCTGAAAATCGGCCCGAGGTCTATCTGCCGGAAGCTCACCTTCAAGAGCCGATCCTCCTGGTCCGCACGCTTGGCGATCCCGTGGCAATGGGCGCAGCGATCGAAAAGCAGGTATGGAGCCTCGACAAGGACCTGCCGATATACTCCGTCGGCACCATGGAAAGCGTTCTGCATGACTGGGATACCACGAAAGCACGGCGGTTCAATATGACCGTGCTGATCGCCTTCGCAGGAGTGGCGCTGCTGCTGGCCGCGGTCGGTCTCTACAGCGTGCTTGCGTACTCGGTCAGCCTCCGCACGCGCGAAATCGGCGTTCGCGTCGCGCTTGGAGCCGATCCGCGGAGCGTCGCCCGGCTTGTGGTGAGGCAAGGACTCGCGTTGGCCCTGACCGGCGCAGCCGTGGGACTCGCGGGCGCCCTGGCGCTCACTCATCTCATGGAGAGTCTGGTGTTCGGCGTGAAGCCCACCGACCCTTACACCTTCGCGCTGGTTGCAGCGCTCCTGGTAGCCGTCGCCGCGGCCGCCAGCTATCTCCCCGCCCGCCGGGCCGCCCGCGTCGATCCTATGGCCGCGTTGCGCGCCGAGTAGGTTCTAGTGCGGTTTCCTGCACGAATTGTGAGGCGGACGCCCTCGTCCGCGGCCGGCCAGGGAGCCGGCCTTTCGCGCTTGGCAGACACTGGATTCTTGCCAATGCGTGTTGCAGTTACTCTCGTCGTGCTTGCTTGCGCCGGCTGGGGGCAGTTCAAGAGCACCGTTCCGCTCGTGGTTGCACCGGCCACCGTCACCGATTCCAAGGGGCGATACGTCGACGGGCTGACGCCTGAGGATCTGGCCCTTTACGACAACAATGTGCCGCAGGCGATACGGATGGATTGGATGACGTATCCGATCTCCCTGGTAGTCGCGGTCGAGACAAACTCGAATTCCGGAGCCGTGATCGATAAGCTAGGCGGCAGCGGCATCCTGTTTACACAGTTGCTGGCTGCGGATTCCGGAGTAACGGCAGTGATCTCGTTCAGCGACCGGGTGAAGGTCCACCAGGAGTTCACCAGCGACGCGGAGGCTGTGAGCCACGCGCTTCGCATGCTGCGCATGGAAGGCGACAGTGCACACATGCTGGATGCCATGCGCCGGGGGCTCCTGATGCTGGAAGGGCAGCCAGCGGGACGGCGCCGGATCATCCTCATGATTGCGGAGAAGCGCGATCGTGCCAGCGTCACGAAACTGCCGGAAGTGGTGGGGCTGGTCCAGCGGCTCAATGCCACGGTGTATTGGCTGACTTATTCGCCATTCCTTGAGCCGTTCACGGTAAAACCGAAGACCGCCGAGGATCTGAAGCCCGAGGCGGAACGGATCAAGGTCAAACAGTGCGCTCTTTGCCCGTCCTCCGATGACACCCCGGTGGCGGCCGACCTGGGACCGGGGAGCCTGCTCTACGCGATCGGCGAGTTGATTCGCCTCGAACGGCCGGATCTATCCCGCCTCTTCACGGGCGCCACCGGCGGACGCACCCTGGGGTTCCTGAAGAAGAACGGCCTGGAACAGGCCATCCAACTGGTGAGCGACGAGGTGCATCGTCAGTACATCCTCAGCTTCGAGCCGAAGGGCGGCGAGCCGGGAACGTTTCATGAGATTCGGGTCGCAGTAAAGAACCGGCCGGAGCTTCGGGTAAAGACGCGCGAGGGATACTGGGCGCTGCGATAGCCACACTCTCCCGGCTGCGCCGAGTAGGCTGCAATGGTGATTGCAATGCTATCATTGAGGTATGGCGAGCATCACGATACGGCGCCTGGATGATGGAGTCAAGGCGAAGCTCCGCGTACGTGCAGCCCAGCACGGCCGGTCCATGGAAGAGGAGGCGCGTGAAATCCTGAAGGCGGAGCTCATGGCGAGGCACGCGTCCAAGCTCAATCTCGCGGAATCGATCCGGCGGTACGTCGCCCCATTGGGCGGCGTCGAGCTCACGCTCCCGCCTCGGGAAGCCGTTCGGCGGCCTCCGAGCCTCGCGAAGTGATCGTACTCGACACGAATGTGCTTTCGGAGGCGCTCAAGCCCTTGCCTTCCGGCTTAGTCCTGCGTTGGCTGGCCGCGCAGGAATCCGGGGCCGTATTTACAACGGCGATTACCCAGGCGGAAGTTCTGTACGGGATTGAAATGCTGCCGCCAGGTAAGCGCCGGGTGCGATTGGCAGCAGCCATCGAGAAGATGTTCGCCGAAGAATTTCAGGGCCGAATCCTACCCTTCGATGACGACGCCGCCCGCGCGTTTGCAAAGATCGTGGCGGATCGAGACGCGGCGGGCCGTCCCGTCTCGCAGTTTGACGCGATGATCGCGGCCATAGCTCGTTCCCGCCATGCCGCCGTGGCAACCCGCAATACGGCTGATTTCGAGCGCTGCGGAATACAACTCATCAATCCATGGACCGAATGAGGCGATGCCGCTCCCGCTGGGCTACTTGGCCGTGTTGCGTATTCCGGCGCGCAGCGCCCCCAGCGGGCCGTTCCCGAAGGCTCATTAAAGAATCCATAACCTTGCAGGCCAGGATGCAACTCGCTGGCGCTTGAAGAGTTTCCGATCTGCTTGACAGGGCTGGGGGCCCCATCGGATACTGGTCTACTAATGCAACTGAGTTTCAACAGCCGCCGCAAGAAGCGCCCCACCCAGAGCCTGGTCGAACTGCGGACCGGTGAGCAGGGCGTCCTCGATCGCCTGGAACTCCCCGAGGACATCTCGCGCCGGCTGATGGAACTCGGTTTTCTGCCCGGCAGCCCGGTGGTGGCCGCGTTGAGCGCCCCGGGCGGCGATCCCCGCGTCTTTCGCGTGGATGGCGCCGAAATCGCGCTGCGCCGCGAGACGGCGTCGCGCCTGATGCTGCGCGAAGCCCCGGCCGGAAATCCCGCGGAGTCATGAGCGGCTGCGACGACTGCGCCCTGGCAGGTTTGCGTCCCCCAGTCGGCTCAAGCGCGCACGTCGTCGCCATCGTCGGACCGCCCAATTCCGGTAAATCCACTCTTTTCAACCGCCTGACCGGTCTCCGGCAGAAGGTGGCGAACTATCCGGGCGTCACCGTGGAGCAGCGCGTCGGCCGCGCCAAACTGGACGGCGGGCGCGAGATCACGCTGGTCGATCTGCCGGGCATCTACAGCCTCGCGCCGCGCTCGGAAGATGAGCAGGTCGCCCGCGACGTCCTCATGGGCGAAATGCCCGATTTTCCGCGCCCCAACGCCGTGATCCTGATCCTGGACGCGACCAACCTCGGCCGTTCCCTCGTGCTGGCCGCTCCGGTCCTGTCTCTCGGCCTGCCGACGATGGTCGTCTTGAACATGGCGGACGACCTGCATGCCCGCGGCGGCGAGGTGAATGCCTCGGCGCTCGCCCGGCAGCTCGGCGCGCCGGTTGTGCTGGTGAGCGCCGCGCGCGGCGAGGGACTCGAGCCGGTCTGGAAATTCCTGGCCGAGCGGAGCGAGCCGCCCACGCCGGTCGAACTCCCCGCGCTCCATGACGTGCCGAAATGCCGCGCCTGGGCTGCCCAGCTTGGCCGGCACGCCGCCTACCAGGCTCCCGCGCCTCCGGTCTGGACGCGCCGCCTGGATGCGCTCTTCCTGCATCCGCTTTGGGGCCCGGTGATCTTCGCGCTGGTGGTCGTGACGGTGTTCCAGTCCATTTTCTCCTGGGCGCGGCCGCTGATGGATGGCGTGCAGTCGCTGATTACTATGTCGGGCCAATGGGTCGCGGCGGTGCTGCCCGCCTCGCCCTTCCGTTCGCTGCTGATCGAAGGCGTGTGGAGCGGCGTCGGAGCGGTGCTGGTATTCCTGCCGCAGATTCTGCTGCTGTTCCTCTTCATCGGGATCCTGGAGGACTCCGGCTACCTGGCGCGCGCGGCGCTCATTGCCGATCGCACCATGGCGCGTGTGGGCTTGCAGGGCAAGTCGTTCATCCCGCTGCTCTCGGCCTACGCTTGCGCGGTTCCGGCGATCCTGGCGACCCGCACCATCGAGAACAAGCGCGACCGCACCGCCACGATCCTGATCGCGCCGCTGATGACCTGCTCGGCGCGGCTGCCGGTCTATACGCTCATCATCGCGGCGTTCCTGCCGGAGCGGGCGCTCGTCGGCCCGCTGCTCGGCACACGGGCCGCCGCGATGCTCGGGCTTTACGTGCTCGGGTTCGCCGCCGCGTTCACGACGGCCCGAGTGCTGAAGTCGTCAATCCTGAGGAGCGAGCGGGCGCCGTTTGTGCTCGAAATGCCGCCCTACCGGATGCCCACGCTGCAATCGCTCGGGCTACGGCTGCTGGACCGCGCGAAGATCTTCCTGCGCCGCGCGGGCACGGTGATCCTGGCGGTTGCGATCGTCCTCTGGATCGCCGCTCACCTGCCGCTCGATCATGGCAAGCTCCCGCCCATTGGGGAAAGCATCGCGGGGACGGTCGGCCACGCGGTTGAGCCGGTGATTCGCCCGCTCGGGTTCAACTGGAAAATCGGCGTGGGACTGATCACGTCGCTGGCCGCGCGCGAGGTCATCGTCGGCACTCTGGGCACGATCTACGGCATGGAGCCCGACGCCCGCTCGCGCGGGCTTCAGCAGTCGCTCCGGCGGGATCTCACTCCCGGCGGAGCGGTCGCGCTGCTCGTGTTCTTCGCATTCGCCATGCAGTGCATGTCCACGATCGCCGTCGTGCGCCGCGAGACCGGCGGCTGGAAATGGCCGCTCGCGCAGTTCACTTTCATGACGGTCCTCGCCTACACCGGGGCGTTTATAGCCCGGATAATCACGACGGCTCTGCTCGCCTGAGGCCGGGGCCTCCGCGAGTTGCATTCAGCATTCGGAAATGAGGGTTACCCGCCCCACGTTCTTACTCGGTTTAGGCCGACGCGTTCCTTCCCGTGTCGCAGGCGTTATATAATGCGCAACGGCGCCCGGCCGTTCGCCAGGCTGGAACATCATTGATAATCTCACGTGTATACGTAAACTGGTACGAACCTGCTACGGACTGGCTCGCTTTCTGGGTAATCATCTCACTCGTGCTGGGCGCGACTCTGATCTGCCGGACTATCGCTCGCCGGAGGTTCTGGACCCGGCCGCTCCAGCCCGCGATAATTATATGGTTTCTGATCACAGCGCAGTGCCTCCACGTGGCGCCGCGACTAGTGACGGCTGATCCCGGGAAGCGCGAGAGCCGAGAGGCGCCGCCCGCGTCCCTCACCCTCGCAGACGGTCGCATTGTGAACCTCACCGATCTGAAGGGTCGTGTCGTCCTGCTCGATTTCTGGGCGACATGGTGTCCCCCCTGCCGCGCGAGCTTTCCGGCTGTGGACCAACTGGGCAGTGATTTCTCAGCTGCTGGACTGGTCGTCGTGGGAATCAGCGCGGATCAAGATGCGGACGCATGGCACCGGTATCTGAGCGGCCACCAGTCCGTGAACCTGCACGCCCTGGACAAGACCAACGAACTTGCGACGCGCTTCGGAGGCTTCGCCAAGCCGACTTTCATCCTGGTGGACCGTCGAGGCCGCATCCGCTGGAGGCTCACTGGCTGGAGGCCATTGAGCTATCAGGTGCTGCGGAGGGAGATCGCTGCTCTTCCCAAGGAAACGGGCGAAGCCCGGCGTGGGATCTAAAGTGCCCGAAGTCTCGAACGCATGGACGACTGGTTCGGCTCCGACGGATCTATCGCGCCGGCCCCGTGCGGAACTTCACTTCCACGGCTTTCAACAGGACGCCCTCAACTGATTGGAAGGATCCGCCCCCAGGCCAGTTCAAGCTGAAAGCATACCCCGTGTCCGGTTCGAGCGTGACCGGGATCGTAAACACCCGTCCGCTCTCATCGAACGAGACTTTGCCAATTTTGGGCTGGGCCATCGCGCTGGTGCGTGCGACCGCGTAGTTTTTGGGGTTCATGGCGCGGTCGAAACGAATAACGATCTCTTTGAGCGTCGGGTCCACTGCATTTGCGCCGTTGACGATGGTCATCGAGACGATTTTTGGACGGCTCTCATCGTATTCGCGGACCATCTGGTCAACTCGCAAGCCCGCACCATCGAAGAACGCGACCACCTGTGGCATGAAGGAAAGCAGCGTAGGGTAGCGATCGCGCTGCCCGGCATATTTGCTGAGCAGGGACAGCAATTCTCCCGTCCACAAGAAAGCGCGACCGCGTTCCGCGTTCACCGCGCCCGCGGCGGCTTCCGGT
>Ga0326727_10003274_pt1 | contig 52419 bp, 40 predicted proteins | sample MB2enrmetagenome_FD_207643 | JGI IMG/M metagenome (GOLD analysis project Ga0326727, IMG submission 207643) | Lab enriched peat soil microbial communities from McLean, Ithaca, NY, United States - MB29MY | ecosystem: Environmental > Terrestrial > Soil > Wetlands > Peat | place: USA: New York...
GAGCCGGACTTGAGTTCGGAGATGAGGACGCGGTTGGCCTTGAGCTTGTCCTCGCGCTCGAGGAGCTTAGGCTCGCCGCCCGAGTCGTAGAGCTGCGAAAGCATGAACGCGCCCGAGCTGCCCTGCGCGGGGAGCGCGCTCTTGGGATCGATGGCGCCGGATTCGTCGATGCGGGCGGCCCAGACCTGGGTTTGCGTAGACTTCGCCTTGCGCCTCTCCCAGGCGATATAGAGCTTGCCGCTCGAGCGGGAGAGCTGGGCGCCTTGGTTGTCGTAGCTCTTCGCGTCCGCGTCGAAGTCGCTTAAATTGCGGGCCTTGCTCCAAGTCGCCCCTCCGTCGGACGAAGTCTTGGACATGAGAGCGTAGCGGGAGCTCTGGTCGCCTTCGCCGAGGATGAATGTCTGGAAGACGACGAGATCCTTCAAGCCGAGCGTAGAGGCGAAGGGCGCGAAGTTCATGGGCAGCCCCTCCCCTTCGGCGATGAGGTTCTGAAAGCCGCTCCACGAAGAGCCGTCGGCGCTGCGCGCGACGATAATACTCACGCTGCTCGGCTGCGCGGTCTCTACAGTCGCGCCCTCGCCGCTTGCCGTCGAGGACTTGCCTTGGGTGGCGAAGAGAAGCCATCCGCCCGAGGCGCTGGGGTAGATGCGCGGGGCGACCGAGGCTATCTCGGTCTCGAGCTTGCCGGCGAAGGAGAAGTCCTTGCCGTCGTGGCAGAGCCAAAGCTCGATGCGATTGCTCGTCGCGGCTATGGCGACAGCGACCGTCCCGTCCTTGGCTTGGGCCGCCGAGTAGAGGATGGGCGGCGCGCCCGTCGATGTGTACGAGTAGGCGGCTTCCGTAACCGAGCCGCGTCGCCATTCGCCCGACGAAAAGACCGCGAAGCGGAGCCTGGCGCTCCCCGTTTCCCCCGAGGACTGAGCCTCCTGCCAGATGAGGAGGGGGCCCGACTTCGTCGAGAAGAGACTGGGGAAGCGGCCGTCCGAGGAAAGGATCTCCGGGGCCTCCCAGTACTCGGCCCACGCGGGTAGGCAGGCGAGGAGGAGGGCGAGTATCGCGGCAAGCCTCGCCGCTTGGCTTCTCATCTTTAGGTGCATCGCCATTAGTACCCCAATGTCTTCAAGTCGTTATCGAGCTTGAGGACTTCCCTCGTCCTCTTGTCCGGGTCTGCAAGGAGCTCGGCCAGGTCGTCGCGGGCCTTGTTGTACGACCTTGCGGCGAAGTCGCGAGTCGCCTGGTCGAGGACGGCCTGGTCAGCGAGGCCGAGCGTCGGGCCTGAGGTTTTGCCTTGCAGGGTCTTTAGGTCCCGCAGGAGGGCGAGGGCCCGTTTGTTGGTCGGGTCGTAGCTCAATGCCGCGTTCAGGTCGGATTCGGCTCGCGAAGCGTCGTCTTTGCGTCCGGACTTCAAGAGTCCCTCGGCCTGGGTCACGTAGGATTGGGCGCTCGCAAGCTCTTCCTTGGTCGGCGGCGCGCGGCGCTTGCCGACCTTAATCTCCGCCTTTTCGAGCGTAGCCTTGAGGCCGGGATAGCTCGGTTCCATTTTATAAAGGTCGGCTATGCGCGAATAGCCCGAGCTCGCGTCGCTGCCGAGAAGGTCGACCGCTTCCTGTATCCGCCTAGGCAGGGACTTCTTGTATGCATCGGCGTCCGTCGACTTGAGGATCTGTAGGGTGAGGAGGCCTGCCTCGGCATTGAGGGGAAATGCCCGTGTGACGAAGCTCAGGTTCTGGCGGGCCGAATCGAAGGCGGCGTCGGCATCGGCTTTCCTTCCCGATTTCATTAAGGAGTCGCCCTTGAAATAGAGAGCGCGCGCATCGGATAGGTAGCTGCCTATCTCGTAGTACATGGCGTCGCTTTGCTTGACCTCGCGCTTGTTGTTCGTGTCGCTCGCCTGCTTGACTAGGTTCTGCCAGTACTTCACCTGCTCCTGGTCCGAGTCGTTCTCCTCGCGCCAGAGCTCCTGGGCCGCGGACAGCGACTCGCTCGCGAGATCGAACAGGGTCTGGTCGTAGTAGGTCTGTGCCTCGCCGAGAAGCCGGAAGGTCTCGCTCACCGTATAGTCCTTCTTCGTCTGGCCGAGGTCGGCGGAGAGCGACGTGTAGAGCTTTTGCGCCTTGTCCCAGGAATCGCCGTCGAAGTCGACGTTGGCCGAATCGAGCACGCCGGCAAGCCCGCTCTCTAGCTTCGCCTTCGTGTCCTCGAAGCCTTTTCTAATGGCCGCCGACTTGGTTCCCTTGTCTTTCGCTATGATGTCCTTCGTCGCGTCGAGTCTGACCTGAGCGGTAGCCATGTCTTCCCGCGCCTTCGCCAAGGCCGCCGCCGCAGACTTCTTGCTCTCGATAGCCTTGGCGAGGGAAGCGGCGCGGCGGGACTCGAGCTCGGCCGTCTTCGTCCCGAGCTCGGCTATGGCCGCGCGGGCGGCGGCGAAGGCCTTGTTCGTTCGCAGACCCTCGCTCTCCTTGTCCATCGAGGAGAGGTCCGAACTCGTCCAGGAAGCAAGGGAGGCGAGCTTGTCCGCCTCCGCCGCGAGTGCGATCGAACCCTTGGAGGGCGAGGGGTCCTTGTAGCCGGCCTTGGCCCGGTCTGGCCGCGTAGAAAGCGAGCCCTCGACCAAGGCCTCGGCCGCCGCGACTTCCTCGGTGCGCAGCGCGAGCTCGCGGCCGATGTAGTCGCCTTCGACCTTCCCGCGCAAAGCGGCTATCGCGTATTCGTCGGCGAGTGTCGTCGCCGTCATCCGATCGAGCCGGCCCGAGTAGGCGGCGAAGGCCGCGTTGGGCCTATCGTCCCCGATAGCCGCAGTCGCGCCCGCGGCAACCGCGGCAAGGCCTGCCTTGGCCTTAGCCTCTTCCGCCAGTGCGGACGAGGCCTTCGCTACAGCCTGTCGATAACCGTCGAGGGTCGATCGCGCATCCTTAATCGGAATCTTACCTGAGGCGAGGTCCTGGCTCTCGACATAGCGCGCGATCTCGGACGAAGTTGTGCTGTAGCTCGAGACGATGCGCGCGAGCCGCGAACCGGCCTGGGCGACGCTGTCCAAGGCGGCGAGCCGCTTCGATACCGCGCTCGCGAGGGCTATCTCGGCTTTGAGGGCGGCGAGATCGGGCACGAAGTCGCTCTCTGCTATGCTGCCCCAATTCTCGAGGACTTTAGCCCCGGGCGCGACGAGTGCCGATGTACGATCGAATTCGGACTGCGCGGCCGCGAAGTTCCCGGCGTCGTAGTCCTTCTCTGCCGAGGCGTAGGTCGTGTCGACAGACGTCTCGGCCGCTTTCTGCAGGCGTCCGAGCAGTCTGTCGGTCTGGCTGAGGATGGCGCCGCCTAAACCCTCGGGCAGGCCCTTCTCGGCGGCCGGTTTCTTATCCTCGTCGAAGCTGTCGGGACGCCCGCGTGTGAAGAGGTCGAGATAGGCAAGGTACTGGTACTCGATCGGCGATTTCCCCTCTTTCGGTATGGCGTCGTAACTGCGGGCCATGTTCGCTCCGGTCGCGAACGCGGCTTTCCTGAGGCTCCCCAGTTCGTCGAGGGCGGATTGGGCCGCCCCCTGGGCCGCCGCTATAGCCTCAGGCTTGCCCGAGAGAAAGGCCGCTTCGAGGCTGCCGACCGACTCAGTGAGCTTGGCTTGCATGGCCTCGTAGCCGTCGGGGAGCGCCTCGGCCTGCTTCACGAGGCCGGCGACCGTTTGTACGGTAAGATCGTCGTAGCCTGCGTTGTCGAACTCAGGTTTGAAGAGGGGAAAGCCCTTGAGGTAGTCCCGCGTCGCTTGCACGTAAGCGCCCGAGTCTATGCTCTTGCGGCCCGCACTCATGACGAGCTTCATCGAATCCTGGTTGACGAGGGCTAGGGAGGTCTCTTTTAGGCTTATGATAGTTTTTTTGGAGTCTGGGTTGTTCCGGTCGAGACTATCGAGGTCTTCGAGCCGCTTAGTCACCTTCACGTTGTACTCGGGGTCGCCGCGGTTCTTCTCGTCGCGCATGAAGGCGAGCAGCTCTTTAGCCTGCTTGTTGTAGTCTTCGCGAACCTTGTTGATCTTGCGTATCCGGCTCTGCGCTTGGTCTGCGCGTTCGGGGCTCTGTTCCCAGAACAGTCGGAGGGTGGTCAATGCCTCGTTATAGCGTTGAGAGGCGATCTCGTCGTCGGCGAGGAGGAGCTCGGTCTTGGCTATTCTCTCTTTGATCGCATTGGTCTTCGAGGGGGCGGATACGAGAAGATCGCGCAGCATGTCTAGGGCTTCCGAATATTGCTTCTGCTCTATGAGCGCGTCCACCGGAACAAAGATGTCCATTTTCTGCCCCATCGACCATTCCGCCCCTCCCGAGGCTAGGAGAAGCGCGATGAGAAGCGCGAGGACCGAAGTCTTGCGGGGCATATAGATGGGCGCTACCCTTTCACTTTAGATACTACCGCCATTGCAGCGTCGCGGCCGCGCGAGCTCACGTAGGCGAGTCTGTATATTTTCGGCCTCGGTTGCCCTTAATTGTAGGAAGATCGCGTCGATATAGAAAACGTATGCGGATCATAGTATACTTTAGTACAGCAATGAAGCGGCACGTCGTTTCCCTCGCCCTCATACTCATGTCGAGCGTCGCGGGGGTAGCGACTGCCCAAACCTTTTCGGGCATCTATCAGCTTATAGCGAATCAACTTAACATAGATCAGAACGCCGGCCAAACGACTATGCGTTCCCTCCTCATTCCCATGGGAGGCCTCGACGAGAGCATGGGGACCGCTTATTCGGCGGTAGCCAAGGATTCCTCCTACTTCGAGTCGAACCCCGCCGCCTCGAGCCTTCTCGATTACACCGAGCTTTCGGTTTTCCACAACAATTGGATCGCCGATACCAAGATCGAGGGCGCAGTCTATACGATCCGTTACAAGAACTTCGGCATCGGGATAGGCGGGAAATGGCTCTATGTGCCCTTTACGGCCACCGACGATTACGGCGACCAGGTAGGCGCCGGTTACTACTCCGAGTCGATGCTCGGACTCAATTTGTCGTATAACTTCTTCCCGAGCTTCTACTTCAGCGGACTCTCCGCCGGCGCCACGGGCAAGGTCGTCTATCGCTCCATGCCTACGGTCGACAACGGCTCCACCTCGACTGCTGGCAATTCGGCCCTCGGCTACATGATCGACCTAGGGCTCCTGTCGCGCTTCAACTTCCTCAAGTCCTACTCGTCCAGGACGAAGAACTTTTCCGTCGCCCTCACGCTGAAGAACTTTGGCCCTCCCGTCTACGGCGATCCCCTGCCGACCATCGCCTCCGTCGGCCTCGCCTACTCGCCCATACGGCCCGTGACCCTCTCCCTCGAGGGTACTCAGCCCATTGACCTCCTCGATCTTTCGGCCTCCGAAGCCTTTTACGCCTCGGGCGGGGCACTGGTGCAGCTCACCGACTTCTTCAGCCTCCAGGGCGGGCTCCTCATTGAAAGTGGAAACCCGAGGATAACGATAGGCTCCTCCTTCAACCTCGACCTGGCCAAGATCACGGTCAACTACACCCTCGATCTGACCACCCAGCTGACCCCGCTCAACAGGATCTCGATCCAGGCTGCATTCTCTCTGGGCGATCTTGGGCGGGCCGATATTGCGGAAAAGGTCGATACTCTATATCTTAACGGCTTGGATGCCTACTCCCGCGGCGAGGTGGATAGCGCCATCTCCCTCTGGGAGGAGGCGCTCGGGCTCGATCCTTCCTTCGATCCCGCGAGGGAGAGCCGCGATGCCGCTTTGGCGGCCAAGGCGCTGAAGCAGACGATGATCGAGCTTCAGGGAATCAAGCCCAACCAATAGCCTTAAGGGGGCCCTTCGGTGATCCTCTCCACAATCGCGCGCATCCTCGCGGCGCTCGTCATAGTCTACATCTTCCTCTGCTCGGCGCGAGTCCTCATGACCTGGGTTCCCGGTCTCGACACGGGCAGGGGAGGGGAGTTTCTCGCCCGGGCGACCGACCCTTATCTGAACTGGTTCCGCCGCTTCAAGGTCCTCCGCTCCGGGGCCTTCGATTTCAGCCCGATAGCCGCCCTCGCCGTGCTCGCCGTGCTCAATGACCTGCTCACAAACATCGTCTACTCGGGGACGATCACGGTCGGGCTCGTCCTCGCTCTCGTCCTAGGAGCGATCTGGTCGGCCTTAGGCTTTATTCTCTCCTTTTTCGCGGTCTGCGCCGCGGCCCGCATGATCGCCTATGCCATGCGCTGGAATTCCCTCCATCCCTTCTGGGTGGTCATCGACTCGATAATCAATCCCGTCCTCTACAAGATCAACCGATTCATCTACCGCACCAGATTCGTCAATTACCTCCAGGGCCTCATCACGGGCTTCGCAGTGCTTCTCGTCCTCAGACTAGGCGGCGGTCTCCTCGTCAGCCTTGCCTCGCGCGGCCTCGAGCGGCTGCCCTTTTAGGAGTGCAATATGGACAGCGAAACATCCTCGAAAGCGGCCGCGGCCGAGGCCTTCGGCAGACTCTATGAGATAATCGCCACTCTTCGCGCCCCCGACGGTTGTCCCTGGGATAAGGAGCAGACGCCTAAGAGCTTGCGAGGCAACGTCGTCGAGGAAGCCTACGAGCTCGTCGAGGCCATCGACGAGCTCGACGCCGCCCATGTCTGCGAAGAGGCGGGAGACCTCTACCTCCTCGCGACGATGATCCCCTACATCTACGAGGAATCGGGCGATTTCTCCGTAGCCGATTCCCTGAACGGCCTCTGCGACAAGCTCATCCGCCGCCACCCCCATGTCTTCGGCGACGCAGAAGCCTCCACGCCCGAGGCGGTGCTGAAGCAGTGGAACGAGATCAAAGAGAATGTCGAGGGTAGGCGCAAGAAGGACTCTATTCTCGACGAAGTCTCCCGCGCCCTGCCTCCCCTTGAGCGCGCCTATAAAATCCAAAAGAAGGCTGCCAAAGCGGGCTTTGATTGGACGAGCTTAGGCGAGGTCTGGGCGAAAGCCCGCGAGGAATTGGCAGAAGCGGAGGAAGCCTGCGGGCTGGCTTCCGCGACCGAAGGCCGCGATGCACTCGAGGAAGAGTTAGGCGATCTCCTCTACAGCACGGTCAACCTCGCGCGCTTCCTCAAGGTCGACCCCTCTCTCGCCCTTGCTCGGACGAACGAGAAATTTTCTCGCCGCTTCAGGCATGTCGAGAAGCGCATGGCCGCGTCGGGCAAGGAACTCTGCGCCGAGAACATGGCGCTGATGGACGGTTTCTGGGACGAAGCGAAGGCCGAAGAGAGGGCTGAGAAGCAAGTGGCCATAGGACAAACGCAGAGGGCGCAAAGAGTAACCACGAAGGGCACGAAGACCCACGAAGTTTAAATACCCCTTCGTGGTTGCCTTTCGCGTTTCGGTTATCGCTTCTTCTGCGGCTCCAGCTCGGCTACTAGGCCTCGCAATGCCGCGGCGTCCGCAGTGAGACTGGCCGAGCCTGCCTCCCCCTCGGCGCGCTGGGCCCCGAGGAGCACGAAGCTTCCGATCCTCGGCTCGGTCTCGGCGCTCCTGAACGCGGTGAGGCGAGATCTCCATGCGTCCAAATCCGCGGCGATAGTCCGCGGCCTTCCGTCCCTATCCGCCTGACGGGCGATGATGAGCCCCGCTTCATCCTTCGCTCTCTCGAGCGCGGCGTTCGCCTCGGCCGAGCTCGCCTCTGGCAGGTCTTCCCAGGCGAGGCGTACGAAAGGGTGCTTCGCCTCCGTGACGAGCGAGAGCGCGAGGCCGTAGTTCGAGAAACCCGTACCGCGTCCCATCGAAATACAGAGGGTGATGCCCTTCGTCGCCGCCCGATCGCCAAGGCGATCGAGCTCGGCGACGAGATCGCTTCTCCTTCGCGGCTTTGCGTCGGACCGGCGCTCGCAGCAGGCGTAGATGCGCAGTATGGGCGCTTGGAGCAGCGCGGCGACGGCGAGGAGAGCGTCGAAGCGCCGATAGCCTTCGTCGACGGCGCCGGCTCTGTAAAGGGTCGAGTAGGATGCCGTCGTGAGGCCGGCGGTCAGCGTCGCGATCATGAGTTCTTCGGCGACACGAAGGTCGCCCGAGCCGATATGTACGTCCTGGGCCCACTCGATCGCGTCGAGGCTGGCCGTCTCAGCGATGGCGATGACCTCTTTCGCATTTCGCGTAATACAAGCGCTCGAACATAGGCCAAGGCGGATCATAGAGACTCCCGAATGTTTATTTTACTTTTGTTTCATTGTAGTGGATAGAGGAGCGCTACTCAATGAGAATAACCGGTTTAATTCGAGCTTTTATACGCTTGACAAACAAGAAAACCGGTTTAATAATTTGCCTTGTCAGCCGGATGCACGAAACTTAGATGCGTGTTCCAAGGCTAGAGATTCACGAGGAGGCATTATGAATCGTTCTCTCAGAAAGTTGTTTATCTTTTCGGTCTTCTGTATCGCGTCGATCGGGCTGGTCGGGGCTCAGCAGCTTACCATGAGCATCTATAAGCAGGAGATCACCCAGACCCTGCCTAAGCTGCTTGCTGCCTTCACTGCGGCTAATCCCGGAATCACGATCACTATGGAGATTCACCCCGATGATGGCGGGGCTACGAACGCCGCCGCCGCCGCCGCCGGAAAGCTGCCCGACCTCGTACAGACAGCTTCCTATGCCAAAGTGATAGAGAGCGCCAAGAATGGTTATTACCTCGACCTGACCAAGCAGCCGATCATGTCCAAGGTCATCGACGGCGCCAAACCCGCGGTTACGTATAATGGCAAGCTCTACTCGGTCCCGATGGACTTCGCTGGCATCGGTATCATCTACAACAAGGACATCTTCGCGAAGTACGGGCTCAAGGCCCCCACGACCTACCTCGAGCTTCAGAAAGTAGCCGCCACCCTCAAGAAGAACGGCGTCACCCCCTTCGCGGGCCTGCTCAAGGAGAACTGGTCCATCGGCCACTTCATGGAGATGCTCCACAGCTCTATGCTCGGCGCCAAGGTCGGTACCGATGGCCTCATGAAGTTCGTCGATCAGATGAACTCAGGCGAGACCAGCTTCGACAAGGACGTCGACATGGCCAGCATCTTCAAGATCATGGACTGGTACAAGGCCAATATGGCCGACAACGCCACCGAGATGGCCTGGGATCAGCAGCAAGCCGCCTACATCAAGGGCGAAGCCGCCATGATGGTCCAGGGCCTGTGGGCTCTCCCCAGTCCCAAGGACAACCCGAAGCTCAACTCTGGTTTTATACCCTTCCCTTGGAGCAACAAGAAGGCCGATAACCGTTTCTTCGCCGATGTCGACTCTACTATCGCCGTAAGTGCCCAGTCCTCCCCCGAGAAGCAGGCGGCCGCCCTCAAGTTCGTCAACTGGCTCTCCAGCCCCGAGGCGGTCAAGATATGGACAACCGACATCAATCTGACCTCCACTATTAAGGGAGCCAGCGTCAGCACGATGGCCGTCCCCTTCCAGGAGCTCATGGCCAATGTCAACAAAAATGGCTCCTACCCCTGGGTCTTCAGCATGATGCCCTCCGCGACCTGGGAGCAGGCGATCAAGAACGGCGCCCTGAGCTACGTGCTCGGCAAGGAGCAACCCGCTCAGATCGTCGCCGAGATCAACGATTCCTGGAAGGCGAACTACAAGAAGTAAATCGCTCCGGTTTTGTTTTGAGTTTTCGGGACCGCGCGCAGCCAGCGTCGCGTAAGCGGCGCGCGGTCCCGTTTCTCCGCTGAAGGAGGCGAGAGCATGGTTGGAAACAAAGCGCAGGCGAGGGGCGCCTTCGCGATATTCGTGTTGCCCGCTCTGGGCCTCTATCTCTTCTTCGCTATCTGGCCCCTCTGCCAGGGCTTCTGGCTTTCGACCACAAACTGGGACGGAGCGGCACCCTGGACGCCCGCGCAGGTGCCCATCGCCCAATTCGAGTCCGATATCCTCGGAAAAGCGAAAAGCGAATCGGACAGGCGGTTCCTGCTAAAGTATTACGTGAAGGACGAGGGACAGGGCACCTACCGCAAGCTCGAGGCTTACGGACTGCCACGGTATAGGCTCATGGCCATATTCAAGTCGGTCGGCTATGTCACGCAGGACTTCAAGAATGTCGGCCTCAAGAATTATACGGATATTTTCACGGGCAATCTCGACAAGCGCTTCTTCCCCGAACGATACAAGGAAGCTCTCTTCCAGCCGGGCGACCCGGTCTCGAAGCTCGCCCTCATCCCTAGGTCTGAGTTCGAAACGCAGGTTCTTTCGCATGTCCAGTCGCCGCAAGAGCTCGCCTACCTGCGCAGCGTCTACAGCCCGACGCCCGAGGGCTACGCGCTCGATCACAAGCTCGGAAGCCTCGACGAGGTCGACCTCCAGAGCGTACTGTCCGAGATTCCCGGCCTCGCGGACGATTGGGAGGGCCTCTTCCAAACCGCCCTCTCGTCCGGCGAAAGAGGGGACTCCACAGCCCTTTCTGCCGCTATAGCCGCTGTCCCCGCCGTATCGGGCAAGCATATTTCGGCCGCGAACAAGGCTATACTCGATTCCACCCTCAAGGAGGCCTTCGACCTCGGCCATATCAAAGGCGTCATGGCGAAGGACTGGTACCAGGACAGGCTCAAGTGGGGAGTTCTTCTCTTCACCGCCATCTTCGTCATCGTCAACGTCGCCTGCGTGAACATCCTCGGCCTCCTTCTCGCCCTGGCCCTCGACACGAAGATGAAGTCGCGCAACGTCCTCAGGTCCGTCTTCTTTATCCCCAACGTCCTGTCGATGATCATCGTCGCCTTCATCTGGCAGCTGGTATTCCGCGAATTCTTGCCAGCCTTGACGGGCATCAAGGAGTGGATGATGAATCCCGACCTCGCGCCCTGGCTCACGATCTTTGTCGCGGTGTGGCAGGGGGTCGGCTACTACATGATCATCTACCTCGCCGGGCTTCAGGGAATTCCCCAGGACATCATCGAGTCCGCCTCCCTCGACGGGGCTACGGGAATCAAGCGCTTCTTTAGGATCGTGCTGCCGCTTCTCGTGCCTGCCTTAACGATCTGTCTCTTCCTCAGCCTCGCAGGGGCGCTCAAGACCTTCGACATCATCTTCGCCCTCTACCCGAGCAACAGCACCTCGATGGGCATAGACAATATAACCGTCAATATCTTCTACGACGCGTTCAGGGATCAGCACGCGGGACTGGCCACGGCCAAGGCCATACTCCTGCTCTTCGTCATCGCCATCATCACGGGCACGCAGCTCGTGCTCACCAAGCGGAAGGAGGTGGAGATGTGAGCGAGCTTTCGATGCGCCGTCTCGGCCTGCGCGTTTTTGAGATTTTCATGATCCTTCTCGCGTTCGTGTTCATCTACCCGGTGATCTACGTTCTCATCAACGCCTTCAAGTCCACGCAGGAGATCGTGCTCAATCCCGCGGGGCTTCCCGCACATCCGAGCCTGGAGAACTTCGCCAAGGTGCTCACGACCGAGGGTTCGGGGGGAGTGAGCTTCCTCCAGTCCCTCTTCAATACCATCGTGCTCACCCTGGCGACCGTCTCGCTCATCATCCTTTTCAGCTCGATGTGCGCCTACAAACTCGTACGCACGAGGTCATGGGTATCGACGGTCGTCTTCTTCGCCTTCGCCTTCTTCATGGTCATTCCCTTCCAGACGATCATGGTGCCGCTCGTCGTCCTTGCGACGGACCTTCGCTTCAAGGACGTCTACGGCCTTATCTTGATCAATGTCGGCCTCGGCGCGCCGACCGCCGTTTTCATGTACCACGGCTTCATCAAAGGCGTTCCCATCTCGCTCGAGGAGTCGGCGTCCATGGATGGCGCTGGCTCCTTCCGCCTGTTTTTTCAGATCGTCTTCCCCCTCCTCCTGCCGATCACCGCGACAATCGGCATCCTCGACGTGCTCTGGGTCTGGAACGATTTCCTCCTGCCCTACATCATCCTCAGGCAGGGCACGCTTGTGCTCTTCCAGTACAACTTCTTCGGAACCTTCACGAAGGACTATGGCGCGCTCACCGCGAGCCTGGTCATGACCGCCACGCCCGTCGTGATCATGTATATCGCCATGCAGAAGTACATCATCAAGGGAATCTCCGCCGGGGCAGTGAAGGGCTAGTCCCGCTTTTAAATCAGCCGGGGAGAGCCTATACTGAGCTCTATGGCTCAACTCTCCCCGGCCGCTCTTCGGCGCGGCCGCACCTCGTTTCATCTGTTCAATACCTTCAATTCGGCCTCCTTCGTCCTCCTCTCGGGGAGCTTCATCACTTTATACGCTCTAAGCCTCGGCGCCTCCAACGCGACGGTGGGCCTGCTCAACGCCTTCACCTATATCACCTACTTCTTCCTGCCCCTGGGCAAGCGTCTCGTACGCAGATCCTCCATTCTCAAGGTCTTCGGCAGGGCCTGGTTCTGGCGCTTCGTAGGCGTCTCCCCCGCCCTGCTCGCGCCGATCTTCGTCGCTATCGGCATGCCCGGGGCAGGCTTCGGCTGCATCATCCTCGGCATCGCACTTTTCAATATGCTGCGCGGCGTCGGCATGGTCGGGAACAATCCTGTGCTCGCCAACCTCGCAGACGGAGGGGCTGGCTGCAAGCGGGCGGATCGCGGGTCCTTCCTCGTCAACGTGACTATCTTCGCGAACCTCGCCGGCCTGGGCTCGAATCTCGTCGTAGCCCTCGTGATCGGGCGCTCCGCCCCGACCTGGGTCTTCGCCGTCGCGATGGCCGTGGGCATAGTCCTTGGCATCGTAGGATCGCTCATTCTCCTCAGGCGAGTGCCGGAGCCCGAAGGCTACAGGCCCGAGGACTCGAGTGGCATCGTCGCGAGCGCCCGCGAGGCATTCAAAGAGAAGGGCTTCCGCGCGTTTATGGAGGCCCTCTTTCTCCTTGCCTTCGTCGCGGGTATGGCGCGCTCTTTCCTCCCGGTCTACGCGAAGGACGTCTTTCGCCAGGGCGACGACGCAGTCATGGCCTACGCTCTCGTCTCGAGCCTGGGCTCGATAGCGATGGGGCTCTTCGCGAGGCTCCTCGTAGATAGGCTCGGGGCCAAGCCGCTATTCGTCGTCTTCACGGCGGCGACCGGCTTGAGCCTACTTCCGCTCGCGCTCACCCCGGGAGCAGTCGGGCCCTTTTCGTCCCCGGCCCTCGCCGTGACCTTGCTCTCGTTCGTGAACTTTCTCTCTTCCTTCGGGCTAGCCGGAGAGGAGAACGTGGGCCAGACCTACTACTTTTCCCTCGTCCGCCCCGAGCGGACCCTCGACCTCGGCGTCGTGTACTTCCTCGTCTACGGCATCGGCGGCACCTTGGGCTCCGGCTTAGGCGGTCTTATCCTCGACGCGTTGGGCTCGCTCGGTCTGTCGCAGGCCTCCTCCTATCGGGTTTTCTTCGGGGCCCTCGTCGCCATAGTCCTCTGGGTGATCGCGCGCTCGCCCGCCTTGGTCCGCCTGGGCTCGGTCTCGGTACGGGAATCGATCGGCGTCATTTTCTCGCTTCGTGACCTTCGGGCCTTCAACCTGCTCGCGCGGCTAGACAAGAGCGACGATCCGTCCGAGGAGATCGACCTTATCCGGGGCATCGGGCAGGCGGGGGCCAATGGAGCTTCCTCGGGCGCGTCCGCTCCCGCCCAAGCGAGCCTCCTTCCCTACTTGGGCTCGCCTCGCTTCGACGTGCGCCTCGAGACTCTGCTTGCGATGGAGACCATGGGCGAGCTCGGCAAGGACTCGGTGAAGGCACTCGCCGCTGAGGTCGAGCGCCAGCCCTACACGACCGCCTACCTCGCCGCTCGGATCCTGGGCAAGTCCTGTCCCGAGCCCCAGCTCGTCGTGCCGACCCTGCGCAAGGCGGCCTCGGCCGAGGACTACATGCTCCAAGGCTCGGCGGTCGTCGCCCTCGCGCGCCTTGGCGACAGGGCGAGCCTCGGCATGATCGAGGAGCTCCTCGCCTCATCGCGCATCCCACGTGTGAGGATTTCCGCGGCCTACGCCCTCGAGATTCTCAACTCGAGCTCCTCGGTGCCCGTCCTCGTCTCCTGTTTGCGCAGCGAGAAGGATCCGGCCTTCGTGTCGGACGAGCTCCTCCTGTCGACCGCTGCCATCGCCGGGGTCATGCCCCGCTTCTACGGACTATACCAATCGTTCATGGAGGACGAGGCCGCGGGGATCGCTGCATTAGACGACGCGGCCGAGACGGCCCTCGGCCCTTGCGGCTCCGAATCCCGCGACGCTTTCGAGTCCGCGCTCGCGTCGATCCTCGCCACAGCGTCCGACGGCGTCCCCATGAGCCGTCTCATCCTCGCTCGCGGAGCGGGCGCCGCGGCGGCGGCTTGGCCCGTGGACATCGTCCTGGCCGAGGCGGCCCTCGATCCCGGCCTGGGCTATCGGGGCCTGCGCTTTCTCGTGGCGGCATACTTCATCCTGCGGCTTTGAAATCATGATTTGCAAACAGGCCGGGCTCGAGCCGAGATTCTAATCGCCGACCGCTGGGCCCGACATGAGTCCGCGCTTCTGTCGCCATCTCTTCCGCCCTCAGACCAATCGGTTACTCATCGCCCGATAGCACTATTTCATCCTTCTGTCTGGAATATTCAATCCGCTAGCAAGGATTACTCAATAATCCAGATTGGAATACTGAATATTGCAGACAGTAAAAATTCTCTTCGAAAAGCAAAAAAAATGGCGACATATTGAATGAACGAACCCCGGAGCAAGTCCGAGGTATCGTTCGTTCTGCAAGGTAGTGGATTGTATGCGGGTCCATACCCATACGCGAGAGAAGAAAGACACGCAGTAAGCTACGAGGTATGAATCCGCCTGCGAATCAAAAGCGTCTGGCAGCTGCGTACATATAGTGAGTACCGACGTTGTCGGTCATCCTATCCTATTCTCGAGAGGTGCAGTATGTCCCAAGTCGCTTTTGTGGAAGATCCGATCCGCAAGGACGGATCGATCGCGTCTCGGGTAGTCCAACGGGAGAATGTCTCGTTCGACGACCTGCTGGACTACATGTCCAAGGGGGCAGTCGTGTCGAAAGCCGACATGAAGGCCGTTCTATCCCAGTTCTCCGATGCACTGGTCCATTACTTGGCTAAGGGGAGCCGGGTTCAGACGCCCCGATCATCCGCGTCAGGCCGACGACCGAGGTCGCCGAGCAGCTGAAACGGAGTATCGAGATCTCGGTCATCGATACTCCTTCCGCCCCTGTTCCCTTGGTCTACGGCGTCGTGAATATCGACGACAAGAGCATCGTGAATGGGGGCAAGCGCGGTCAGATTCTCCATCTGACCGGGTCGCGGCTCAGTTTTGACCAGGAGGATGGAGAGTCCGGCGTTTTCTTCGTGGCGGATGATGGAAAGGAAACCAGGTCCCAGGTCTACAGCCGCGTGGGAAACGTTTTCATCGACTGCAAGATTCCCGATATCGCCGCCGGAGAGTACAGCCTCGTCGTACGCACGAGGCCCGCTAAGACCATCCGGTCCGGGAGCTACGCGAAGCGAATCGCGATAAGCTGATATTGAATACGTGAAAAAGCGAAAGAGGAATGAAATCCAGTATTTATTTGCTTTTAACGATTCTCTCATTTCAAGCATCTACTGTACTAGCGAATGCTAATCACTCGTCCCAAAGGAGAATCATATGATGAAGTCGCTTTCGGGGAAGATGCTGCTGGCCGCGGGCCTTATCTTCGCGGCCATGAGCTCCCTAACGCTAAATGCAGCAGGCTCGTCGGGGTCCATGAAGAAAGTCCATCATGTCCTGCTGATCAGTGTAGACGGACTCCATGCGGTGGACTTGGATGTCTACATAAAGGCCCACCCTGATTCCACGCTCGCAATGCTCGCTCAAGCGGGAACGATCTACAGCAATGCGCAATGCTCGCTCCCTTCGGATTCCTTTCCCGGCATGGTAGCCTTGGTTACGGGAGGCTCGCCCAATTCGACTGGCATCTGGTACGACCATACCTACAATCGTTATCTACTGCCACCCGGCAGCACTAAGGCGAAACACGGCGAGCCGGGAACCGATCTGGCATACGATGAAAGCATCGACCTAGGGTATAATGAAGGCAAGTGGGGACAGAAGGGGATCGATCCTCTTGCGAATTGCGGGGCCGAGGCCATCGATCCCGCCCTGCTTCCCGTGGACCCCAAGACTTTCAAGCCCGTGTATCCCCACAATTACATTCTCGTGAATACCGTCTTCGAGGTAGCCAGGGCGGCCGGCTTGAGGACGGCCTGGTGCGATAAACACGCAGCCTACGATATTCTCAATGGACCATCGGGAAAGGGGATACAGGATCTCTACACCCCGGAGATCGACTCTCCCGTCCCGGGGAAGGGCGGCGATGATTACACTAAGGACGTTGCCGATACGGTCACGTTCGACATGATGAAGGTGCAGGCTATCGTCAATGAACTCAATGGCCTCGATCACACGGGCAAGAAGAAAGTCGGAGTGCCCTCGATCCTCGGGATGAACTTCCAGGCCGTCAGCGTAGGGCAGAAGGTCGTCAAGGGAGGATACGCGGACGCTGCGGGAACGCCTACGGGCGAGCTCGTCACCGGTCTCGACAGTGTGGATAAAGGACTCGGCATGATCGTGGCGGCCCTCAAGGATCGGAAGCTCTCGGACGACACTACCCTCATCATCACCTCCAAGCACGGACAGTCTCCCATCGATCCTGAGCAGATCAAGTGGGTGGACGATGCCAACCTCGTCCCCTTCCTCGCGAGCCACGGTATTACCGCCTACACGGCCTCCAACGATACGTGCGCATTTCTATGGCTGAAGGACCCGTCGCAAGCCTCGGCCGCTGCGGATGCCCTGAAATCGGCTACGCCCGTCTATCCGGTCTGGGACAAGGCCGCGAAGAAGAATCTGTTCGAAAAAGATCAGACAGCCGCCACCTGGGGGACGATCGAGTCGATCGAATTCGGGGCCAGCGCCTATAAAGACCCTTCCGGAACCGGACGCTTTCCCGATCTCATCGTCAAGGTGAGTCATGGTTCGGTCTTCGGAAAGCCGTGGAAGAAAATAGCGGAGCACGGCGGCTTCACCGACGACGACAGCCATGTCGCGCTTCTTGTCTCGGGAGCCGGCGTGAAAACCGGCGTCGACCCTTCCTCGGTCGAGACGGCTCAGGTCGCCCCCACGATCCTCAAGCTTCTCGGCCTGAATCCATCGAAGCTCCAGGCTGTGGTGGCGGAAAAGACGGAGATTCTTCCGGGCATATTCTGATCTGAGCGTCTTTTATTTCAGGCGGGAGTGTCGCGACGAAGGCCTTTATCGTCGTTACAACCAACACCAGGGCGGAAAAGAGAAAGAGCTGTCTCGGAATTGCTTCCAAGACAGCTCTGGCTTTTATATATTTCTGTTTAAGAACGGGTGCTTAGAAAGCGACCTTCACAAGGATGGGGCACTGCCAATTGACCATATCGCCATAGGCTGCACCGACCATTACCTCGCTGCCCTTGGCGAACGGGAAGACTACATCGACGCCGTAGTAGTAGTTATTTAGAACATTTGCAAGGGCCGTACCGGCTTCTGGGGTGCCGACAGCAGTGGTAGAGTACGTGAAGAACGCGTCGGGGTTGTTCCCGCTTATGGTGTATCTGGAATCTGCAACGCCGCCATAGGCTCGGATTTTGATCTGCGGAATGATCTGATAGGCAACCTCGCCCTCGATGTACGAGTGCTGGTTCGTGAAATCAAAGTCTCCGGCGACATTGGCGAAGAAGGGGCCGGAGCTGTAGTCGAGAATCACGACGGCGCCCGAGGCCTGATCCGGCTGGTTGGTCGCGGTGATCGTGGTGCCTTCGTTCGTGGAGGCGGAGGGGCTATAATAGCGATAGACGGCCGTCGCGGTGAGGCCCGGAACTCCCGTGTAAGAGAAGCCGGCGCTCACGAAGGCCTGTGAAAGGTTGGTGTCGTTTAATAATGAGGAAGATAAGAGGAATTTGCCCATATCGGGGATCATGTAGTAAGCTTCGAGGCCGAGATTGTGCCATCCCACATTTTTATTGTCCATCTGATAAAGGAGAGCTGCGGAGAGGCCTTCCACGGGGAAGATTTGGAGAAGGCCGCCTGTAGTCTTCCCTACCTGAAGGGCGAGTAGGGATTGCTTGGTGTACAACTCGTCGGTGGCGATATTGCCGCCGTAGATGTTGCCGGTGGACTGATTGGTGACCACATAGTCGGTAACGTCGAGCCTGCCTGCCGTGAATTTGACAGCGCCGTCCAGGAATTTGGCGTAGCCCTCTCCGTACTTAAGAGAGGCGAAGGGCGCATAAACGGTTTTGCTGCCGGTGCCAGGCAGAGCAGTCGACGACGTAGTATCGGCAAGGAGATTCAAAAGCCCGCTTTGCGTTGTGGAATCAGCCTGGAACCTGGCCTTCAGGCCAATCATGTCGTCGGGGGCGGCGTAGCCTAGGTTGAGCCTGATCCGGTCCATCAACGCCATCTGGGCATTGCCGTTAGCGTCGATGTTGTCGGCGCCGCCGACTCTGTAATAGCCGTCAATTGTCAACTGCGCAAAGGCGGGGGCGCTGACCACGCAGGCCCCTACGACCGCGAGTGCGCACACTAGATTTCTCTTCATCTTGATTCCTCCTAGTCATTGTGTGAGCTATCTGATACGAGCGCAGGATGACAGGAGGGAATAAGAAAACCGTTTCGCTTCTGTTAAATATCATGTATGTTTTTAGGCGCTTATGAAAAAAAACGCGGCGCGCCAGGCGCCGCGTCAACTAACCACGATTTTATATTTGGAGAGCTTAGAACTTGTAGGTGTAGGTAAGGCCGATGCGGAGGTCGCTGTAGGGAGCGACGTCGTTGGGGTTCGAGGAGATCCCGGTGTAAGAGGCGGTGTCGGTCGTGGAGGCGGTGCCCACGTTGTCCACTTTGCAGAAGCGCCAGCCGGCGTCGAGCACGAAGGATCCAACTTGGGGCACGCTGAGCGAGTAGTTGATGCCGGGCTGGATGAAGGTGTCGTGGAAGGGCTGGTTGGGGGCGGCCGTAGTGTTGTACTTGGGATTGGTCGTCCAAAGCGATGCGCGGGAGGAGACATAGACCTTCAGTCCAGGGACGAGTTTGGCGAAGCCGAAGTCATAGGTCAGCTTGGGCTCGAGGTAGTAGTCGGAGTACTGATTGCTCGAGCTGTCTGCGTAGGCGTTATAGTCGTCGAACTGGACGTCGAGCTGGGCGCCGTAGCCAGCGCCCGAGATCTTAGGCAGAACAGCGGGGAGCCAGGAAGCGGGGCTAACCTCATATAGAACGGCGACGCCGGCCTGGACCCATGTGGTTTTGTCGAAGCTGTACTTGTAGAAAACCTTGCCGTTGATGGTGGTAATCACGTTGTCGGAGCTGTTGAGGGGATAGTTCGTCGTGTTTTCGGTGAAGTATCCGGCCTCTTTATAAGCGTACTTGAGTTCGTTGAAGCCGCCGACGTCCGCGGGGTTGTAATAGTAGATCGGCACGGAGAGCGATACATCGAAGCCATAGCCGAGATACTCGGCGGTGGGGGTTGCTATGCCCGCGTTCTGCCCGGACTCGGATGCAGTGCCGGAAGTGCCAGAGTAAAAACCATACCATCCATCGTCCGCGAGGGCGAACTTCAGGGTGTTGGCCTGGTCAAGTGGCAGAGTGTAGGTGTACTTGCCGTTCCAGTTGGCCGAGGGGTCGTACTTCGCGTTTTGCCCACTGCTCGCCTTATTGAAGTTGGCATAAACCCCGGTCGGGTCTGTGTCATAGATGCCACCGCCAACATCAATCTGATTCTGAGGAGCAGCAGCCTGGCCGAAGGCAAGTGCCGACAGACCGAGTACTGCTATAACCAAAAATGCACGCTTCATCGATTCCTCCTAATTCATGCTGTAAGGGATAAGTATCGAGCGAAGGATGACAGGGGAGGATGAGAGTATTGTTTTCCTTTCGTTAGTATTGTAGCAAGTATTGTAAGAAAAGCGTTATTTGACTATGTCGTATTTTTCGGCTAGCGTGAAGAGTTCCGCTCGATTGGAGACCCCGAGCTTGGTGTAACCCCGCGCCAGCATATTGCGCACGGTCGACTCGCTCACGCCGGAGTCGAAGGCCGTCTCCTTGACGCTTTTACCCGAGATTACGGCCATGATGTAGTCGATCTCCGTATCGGAGAGGTCTTTCGCTCCGAGCGAGAGCTTTTCCTTGGGTTCGGAGAGAAAGACCATGAGCTTGTCCTGGAACATTAGATAGAAGAACATGAGGAAAGCGAGAATGAAAAAGATCGCGGAGCATATGTCGGCAAGGCTCTTTTCCTCAATAATGAAGGAGACGATATCGATGGCAAGCAGATAGACTAAAAAATAGCTCAACCTGAGAATGCGATGCTTCTCGAAAAAGCCGAGCCTATAGCAGAGGGCCGCGCCGCATACGAAAAAACCCAGGCCATAGAAAGCCTGCGGATTCTGCAGAAGCGGAATGGGGGTAATGGCCAGGAAAATCACCGGCTGAAGCCAGAAAAGGCGAGGCCAGCGCGCGCTTACGAAGAAGAGAATAGCGATAAGCAAGCATCCGATAACCGAAAGACTGACGAAAGACGTTATGATGGTTCGGCCCGCGAGCAAGCCGAGAATAAACGTTAAAAGCCCGCCCGCGGCGAATACCGAACCAGTGCTGATACCCGTTAGCCTGAGTTGCCGTTCTATCAAGAAAGCCCCCAGAACGGGTCTTTGACAGAACTAAAATCAGATATTGTATCCATCTCGTCATCGTCGATCGCCGCAATGGCGCTCTCGAGCGAGGCGAGCTTCGCTTGGGCGTCCCACTTTCCGTCGAGGACGGGATTGTAGAGGCCCTTCGCCTTGTCTGACTCGAGGTCTTTCTGATAGCCGCGGATCATGATGACTGCGAGCTTCTTCATGCCGCGGTTGATGATGGCAGGGTCTCCGCCCTCGAAGCTCGCGCCCGTGGCCAGGCGGGCCAGGACATCGTAATTGTCTCCAGCGTTATGGTCGAAGGTGGCCGCTCCAGCCTCGCTCGCCGCAACGAGGTAAGTCGCCAGGTGGGCGAGGGCCGTGCGCTTAGGCTCCCGGCAGCCTGCGAGATAAGGTATGGCCGCGATGAGCTTGGGCGTCGGAGCCGCGAGAAGGCGAGCCTTTTTAGCGGCGTCCATGTTGAAGGAAGAAGCGATGATAGAGACGATGCCTTTCCATTCTTCGTCGGAGAAACGTTTCGTACTCGTCATTGTAGCCTCCTTAGGCATAGTAACACGGTAAAACTAGTCAGAACAGAGGGTAATAGACGATCGTCTACGCTATCTGCGCTTCTCGTAGACGATAATCTACGGTTTCTCACGGACTTCTCGCTTGCCTCGATCCCACGAACGGCTTCATGATAATTCTGCGTTCGGCGATCATCGTCTACTAGGTTCCCGAGCGCAAACGGTCGCCCTAGGTAAAAAAAGCGCTCGCTCGGCTTCGAGGTAAAAAAGATGCAAGGGTCAGCCGGACAGGCTGGCCCTTGTTGTCGATAGTTGGCCTCTTATTATAGCTGCTGTATGGACCCGCCTGCGAATCAACCGCGAGTCGAGCGAGAGTCGTTGCTGAGACGGCCTCGACTTTGGTACTGTTGTCCCATGACGACAATCGAGAAGGCTCGGTCGGGAAAGGCCGCGGCCCAGGCGGCCCTCGGTCTCGATCGCACGACGAAGGATGGCGCTCTCCTCTCCATGGCGAAGGCGCTGCGATCGGACGCCACGGCTATAGCGTCGGCCAACGCGGCCGACCTAGCGGACGCTGAGCGCTCGGGCCTCGCGGCAGCCTTGCTCAAGCGGCTTGCCTTCGATCAGGCTAAACTTGACTCCTCTATAACAGCTCTCGAAGCCCTGCGGGACCTTCCCGATCCCGTCGGGCGCCTTCTTTCCGCGCGTCGCTTGGACGATGGACTCGTTCTCCGGCAGGTGAGCTGCCCCATAGGCCTCGTCGGGATGATTTTCGAGTCGCGCCCGGACGCTCTCGTGCAGATGGCTGGCCTCGTCGCGAAGAGCGGCAACGCGGTGATCCTCAAGGGCGGCCGCGAGGCTGCGCGCACGAATCGCGCGTTAGCCGAGCTTATCTACCGCGCGGGTGTCGACGCGGGGCTCCCCGAGTCTTGGCTTTCGCTCCTCGAGTCGCGCGAGGAGGTAGGCGAGCTCCTCAGGCAAGACCAGTACGTCGACCTCTTGATCCCCCGCGGCTCGAAGGAGTTCGTCGCGCGCATCAAGGCCGAGAGCCGCATTCCCGTGCTCGGCCATGCGGACGGAATCTGCCACGTCTACCTCCACGAGGACGCCGACCCCGAAATGGCGGCCAGAGTCGTTGTGGACAGCAAGGCGCAGTATCCTGCCGCCTGCAACGCGGCAGAGGTCCTTCTAGTCCATCGCGCCTTCGCCGCTCGCAGCCTCGGTCGCATATGCTCCGCCCTCGAGGCCGCGAAGGTTCGGCTCGACCTCGACCCGGAGAGCGCCTCGGTACTCGGCCGCGTGCCTACTAAGACGGACGAGGACTGGGCGGTCGAGTACCTCGACCTGCGCATGGCCGTAAAGCTCGTCGATGGCCTGGACGAGGCGATCGGGCATATAAATCGATACGGCAGCCACCATACCGACGCGATCGTGACGAGCTCGCCCGAGGCGGCCGAGCGCTTCATGGACAGGGTCGACTCGGCCGACGTGTACTGGAACGCGAGCACTCGCTTCGCCGACGGCTATCGCTACGGCCTCGGAGCGGAGGTGGGCATCTCGACGGGCAAGCTCCACGCGCGTGGGCCGGTCGGCCTCGAGGGGCTGTGCACCTACAAGTGGAAGCTCTCGGGTAAGGGCGACATAGTGGCGGACTATGCCTCGGGAGAGAAGCATTTCAAGCACGAGGATATCTCGCTATGAAAAGCAAGAAGACGGACGGCGCAGTCGCCCGAGCCGTCGGGGCCGCGGTGCAGGCGCGCTCGAGCCTGGCCTCGGCAAATCGCATCGTCATCAAGATAGGGACGAACACGATCATGCGCCGCAAGGACTCGCCCGGAAGGCTCTGCGCCGCGACGGGCCCCTCGGCCGCTGGCGGGATCGACGTCGAGTACTTGCACCGCACAGCGGCCCAGATCGCCGACCTCGCGCGCGCGGGGAAGCAGATCATCGTCGTAACCTCAGGCGCAATCGGCATGGGCGCCCGCGAGCTCGGCTTTACGAAACGCGTCACCGAGCTGCGCATGCGCCAGGCCTGCGCGGCCATAGGCCAGATCGCCCTCATGGACGAGTACCGCCGAGCCTTCGGGGTCTTCGGGCTCACTCCCGCGCAGATCCTCGTCACCCGCGACGAATGGGACAACCGCTCGGCCTACTTGAACCTCCGCGCCTCGGTGGAGGCTCTCCTCGAGTCGCGCGCGGTGCCCGTTTTCAACGAGAACGACGTCGTGTCCACAGCCGAGATAGGCAACGCCTTCGGCGACAACGACCAGCTCTCGGCCTACATCGCGAGCAAGGTGGACGCCGAGCTCCTCCTCATCCTATCCGACGTCGACGCGTTGTACGACGCCGATCCACGGGAGAATCAAGAAGCGAAGAGAATACCCTACGTCAGGGACCTCACGCCCGAGATCGTCGCCGCGGCGGGCGGCAAGGGCTCGGAGTTCTCCACGGGCGGCATGGCCACGAAGCTCAAGGCTGTAGCGATCGCGCGCGATGCAGGATGCAAGGTCGTGATAGCGGACGGCCGGATGAGCCATGTGATATCGCGCATCGTCTCGGGCGAGGAGCTCGGCACCCTCTTCGACGCCTCGCACGCTCTCAAGAATAGAGAGCGCTGGATCAAGAACTCCCAAACCCGCGGAACGATCGCCATCGACGAAGGCGCCCTGGCCGCCATAAAGGCTAAGCATTCGCTTCTGCCCGCGGGCGTGCTCTCCGTAGAGGGCAGCTTCGAGCGGGGAGACGTCGTGCTCGTGCGTGTGGCCAAGGCCCGCGCGGGGGCTGCGAAATTGGTAACGGGGCTTTCTTCCGAGGAGCTGGAGAGCGTTGCAGGGCATCACGGCGCGAAAGTCATCGCCCGCCCAGAGGAGACCGTGTTTCTGGACGAGTGAAGACGGCGCTAGAGCTACGGTCGGCGTATTCGCTCGTCCAAGATCGAATACATCGGAACTCTTGTAAAAAGCTCATTAGTAAATTAAGATATTAACAGTCGCTCAGTAAAGGTGAAGGCTAATTCGATAGACTACGGCCTTGCAATCGTAAGTAAAATACATAGTAGCGCGTAGCGGTATATGGCGTATAGGGGACTCTCCTTGCGAACGAACACGAGACCTGCCTCTCGTATCAGCCGAAACGCTGTTCATGAGGGAAAGCGAGCTGTTTTTGAAAAGGATCGCCGTACTCATTCTCTATCTATGCATCGTTTCCTTGAGCTCCTTTTCGCAGGAAATCGCCGATAAGGACATTTCTCCCGACATGAGCGCGATTTTCAAGCGAAAGCAGCTCGTCGTCGCCATGACAGCGTCGGACCAGAACCCCTTCTACTTCGTGAATAGGAAGGGCGAGCTCGCAGGCTTCGATGTCGACATCGCAAAGTCGATCGCCAATGAGCTGAATGTGGCTCTCGTCTTCAACCGAGAGGCGAAGTCCTTCAATGACGTAGTATCACTGGTCGCGTCCGGGAGGGCCGACATCGCCATCTCGAAGCTCAGCAGGACGCTGGCCAGGGCGCGCTATGTGCGCTTTTCCAAGCCGTACATCGTCCTATCCCAAGGACTCCTGATCAATCGAGTCCAGCTCGCTCAGCACGCCTCGGACGATAACGCCAAGGCATTCATCCGCGATTTTCGGGGCAAGGTAGGCGTCATACAAAAATCCTCATACGTGAACTATGCACGAGAAAACTTTCCGAAGGCGCAGGTCGTGGAATACCCGACCTGGGACGAGGCGATCGCGGCGGTGACCTCAGGGGAAGTCCTCGCCGTTTATCGCGACGAACTGGAGATACGGAAGACCTTCGACACCCTGCCCAATAGTGCCATCACCCTTAAGCCCATGTATTTTACCGATTTGACCGATCCGATCGCCATTGCCGTCGGTTACCGGAATGAGCAGCTCCTTAGCTGGATAGATACTTTCCTCGAGATGAAGGCGTACCACTTCAGCTCCAAGGACCTGATCTCTCAATTCAGAGACGAGTGAGGAAAGGGCGTATGAGTTTCGGCAAGGTTGTAAAGCATCCCGCCACCCTATTGCTGTCCATCGGGTTGGGTGTCGTTTTTGGCCTGTACTGCAAAACTTTCGCGATAGCCCTCGGGGCGATCGGGGACGCTTATCTGAGCTTTTTCCAGATGACCGTCATCCCGATTCTGATTACGGCCATCGTCTCTAGCCTCGGCAAACTCATGAAGGATAAGAGCGCGCAGAAATACATCGTGCGCATACTCCTCGTGTTCGCCATTGTGCTCACGCTCTCTGCTGTACTCGGCACTGCCTTGGGACTCATGGGCAGGCCTGGATCGGGCTTAGGCGAGGGGACGACTAACACCCTCAACAAGATCATCAAGACCTCGAGTCAGGACCAGAACCAAGAGATGGCGCTGAAGAGCGCCGACTCGGATCAATCTAGCTCGAAAGGCTCGCTCCTCGATTTCCTCCTGCATGTGATTCCTTCGAACATCTTCAGCTCCCTGAGCTCCGGGCGAATCCTCGAGATAGTCTTCTTCAGCATCATTTTCGGCATCGCGGTCGGTTTCGTCCGCGATAGCGCCTCCACCTTCCTCCTCGACATGGCGGCCTCCCTGCTCGAGTCCTTCCAGAAGCTGATCAATTGGACGATGTACGGGCTGCCCTTCGGCCTTTTCTTCCTCATCGGGAAACAGATAGCCCAAGTCGGCGCCGAGATATTCCTCGCGATGATCAAGTTCATCGCCATTTTCTACTTAGGCGGGCTTGCGGTATTCCTCATTTGCACGGCGGTCATTTGGATCCGCTCGCGCGAGAGGAGCCCTCTGAAGGTCCTGCAGGCCCTCATCGACCCGATCGTCATCTCTCTCGCTACGAGGAACAGCTTCGCGGCCCTACCTTCGTCAATCTCCTCCCTGAACAAGCTGCGGTTCAATGAGAATACGACGAATCTCGTGCTGCCTCTCGGCATTACGATCCTGCGGATCGGCAACATAGTTTATTTTGCCTTCGCGGCCTGTTTCGTCGCGCAGATTTACGGCGCGACATTGAGCGCACAAAGCATACTCCTTATCGTCGTCGGATCCCTATTCGCCGGCACTGCGACGGCCGGGTCTTCCGGATTGCTCACCCTCCCAATGCTCAGCATTATACTCGACCCTCTCGGCCTCCCGGTGGAATCGATCCTCATCGTGTTCATGGCTATCGATTCGCTCATCGACCCGATGCGCACTTTGCTGATCGTCTACGGGAACGTCACGGCGACGTCCTTGATCTCTGACCACGAAAGTGACGATGCAGGGAGCGCGCCGTGAAGATCAAGATCCGCGACGCCTTCATTCTGATCAATACCCTCCTCATCGTCACGACGGCGGCTATCATCATCACCATCAATTCGACAGGGACGCAGTCCTCTGTCTACTCGATCTCCAATAATCTGGTCATGGAGATCGTTAATTCAGTCCTGAATAAAGTACAGGTGTATTTCCAGCCCGCGGAGAAGGCGGTCCGCGACATCGGCTTCCATTACTGGACAAAGAACTCAGGCGATTTCGGGGCGAACAAGGAAGTCGCGGTCGACTATTTGCTGGAGACACTGCGTTCGAACGATGAATTCGTCATGGTGTATTTTGCGGATGCCAAGGGCAATCTCATCATGGGAAGGCGGATGCCGGATGGCTCCCTATCCAAGCGCTATATAACGCGGACCAAGGACGCTGTAATCACGACTTACGTGCACAGCAATAAAGAATACATCCCCATGTATCCCAACGTGACAGAAAGCCTCGAGACGGGATATGATCCGCGCACGCGCGGCTGGTACAAGATGGCTGTCGAGAAAAAGACACTCGTCTGGACCGATGTCTATATCTTCGCGACTGACAGGATGCCAGGTTTCTCCTGCGCTCTGCCCGTATTCTATGAGGACGGGACCCTGGAAGGCGTTGTCTGCGTCGATATCGGGATCCAGAACTTGTCACTCTTTTTGGGAAAGATAAGCATTACGCCGAATTCAAAGCTTTTCATCGTCGACAGTGATAAGAACATCATCGCCAAGCCGCTCAAGCAGGATGGTTCGCTGAACGAGCTTTTCGATCTGCACTCCGTCGACGGGAAGACCGAGTACGCGCTGAAGAAGGTCAACGACCCCAAAGATCCGGTCATGGCTGCGGCCTACGCGAACTATGAGGCGAAGAAGTCCTCCGATTCCGTAACGACGCTGACGATTGGCAACTATAAGTACTTTTCCAATATCGCGTCCATTGAACTCGAGAAGGGCAAGAGCCTGCGGATAGGAGTCGTGGTCCCTGACGAGGACATCATGGGGATTGTCTATCGGAACAATAGGATTGTCCTCATCATTTCCTTCGGCGTGATTCTCTTCGCGGTGATGATCTCGATCCTCGTTTCCGCAGTGATATCGAATCCGATGAAGCTGCTCTCTCGAGAAATGAACGAGATGAAGCGCTTCATCATCACGGAAGACGGGGGGATCCGAACCAGTATCGTCGAGATCGCAGGCATGGTCGATTCTTTCGAAGGCATGAAGAAGGGACTGACGAATTTTAAATTGTACGTTCCCGCCGACGTGGTAAGGATCCTTATGCAGAATGATAAGGACGCGACAATCGGCGGAGAGAAGAAGACCGTGACGGTCTTCTTCTCCGATATAGAGAATTTCACGGGCATATCCGAAACCCTGGACCCGGAAGAGTTGCTCAGGCGACTCTACGAGTACTTCTCGATCATGTCCGGAGCGATCCACAAGAACAAGGGTACGCTCGATAAGTATATAGGCGATTCGATAATGGCCTTCTGGGGAGCCCCCCTGGACCTTGAGGATCATGCATACTATGCCTGCCGCTCCGCTTTGGAGTGCCGGAACCTCGGATCCAATCTCTCGAGTGGGTGGGCCCGCGAAGGCAAGGACAAGTTCCGTACCCGCATGGGGCTCCATAGCGGAGAGGTCATCGTCGGGAATATGGGGTCCGACGACCGCATTAATTACACGGTGCTCGGGGATAGCGTGAACCTCGCGAGCAGACTCGAGGGCATAAACAAGTACTATGGCACTGAAATCGCGGTGAGCGAGACAACCCACGAAATGGTCAAGGACAGGTTCGAGTTTCGCATGCTCGACAGGATAGCGGTCAAAGGCAAGTCGCAGCCTGTCGCCATCTATGAGCTCCTGGCCGAAAAAGAGAAACTCGACAAGAAGCTGCTCAAAATCTACGGCTATTACGAGGACGGTCTATCCTGCTATTTCGAGGGAAAGTGGGATCAAGCGATAAAGTATATGGACTTCGTCCTCAGGTACGTGAGGGATACCCCGGCGACGGTCATCAAATCCCGTGCTGAGACCTACAAGGCCGCGCCGCCTAAGGATTGGAATGGTGTGTATTCCTTCAGCACGAAATAAACGAAGAGGATGCGTTGAGCGATGATAGGAATCATTGGCGGCATGGGGCCGTACGCTGGGCTCGATCTTCTCAAGAAGGTTTACGACAACGTGGACGCCCGTTCCGATCAGGACTATCCCGATGTTTCCCTGATCTCGACATCTCGTCTCATACCGGACCGTTCGCACTATATAAAACACCCTGAGACGGAAAATCCGGCTGTCGGCCTCATGTATTGCGTGGAGAGGCTAGCTGCGATGGGTGCGACCCATATAGGTATCTCTTGCAATACCGCACACGCACCTATCATTATGAATCAGATAAGGGCTTATGTTGGACTCGAAAAAATCCCCGTGGAGCTCCTGAGCATCGTCGAGGAAACATACCGCTACGCCGCCGAGAAGATCGGCGAAGATCGACTCGCGCTCTTCGCGACCGAGGGAACCTATCTCTCAAGAGTGTACCACTCGATCTTCGAGCAGGATGGTCGGTTCATGATTGTCGAGCCTTCCGACGAGGATAAGCATAGGATCTGGGATGCGATTTACGATAAGGAATTTGGCATAAAGGCGAAGAGTAATCCCGTCGATCAACGTGCGGTCGACAATTTTCGCATGGTAGCCGAAAAGATGATGGAGGAAGGTATTTCGTCCTTTATCATGGGTTGTACGGAAATTCCCCTCGGGATGAGTCGCCTACGCCTATCGGCAACGCTGATAGATCCGGCAACCATCCTCGCGCGCGCCCTCGTCCGCGCCGTCGCGCCCGAGAGACTAAAGAGCGAATCGCCCAACCAAAAGGTGCGTGCCGCTTCTCCTACTGGATGATGAATGTCCGGCCCTCGCGCACGAAGACCGAATTGTCCAGGTAGAGCCGAAGCGCGTCGTAGAGCACCTTGCGCTCGATGTCCTTGCCCAAGCGGATGAACTCCGCCACCGACCTCGTGTCGGCGACCCTTAGCACGTCCTGCGCGATGATAGGGCCTTGGTCGAGGACGTCGCTCACGAAGTGGGCTGTCGCGCCGATCATCTTGACGCCTTTGGCCCAGGCCTGTTGATAGGGCTTGGCGCCCTGGAAGGCGGGTAGGAAGCCGTGGTGTATGTTGATGATCCGGCCTTCCCAATCCTTGACGAAGTCGCCCGACAGTACCTGCATATAGCGTGCGAGCACTATGAGGTCGATTTCGTACTCCTTGAGAATGGCCTTGAGGTCCTCCTCGTAGGCAGCCTTTCCCTTCTCGGGATCGACTTGGTAGAAGGGGACGTGGAACTGTGTCGCCACCGAGGCGAGGTCGGGATGGTTCGAGACGATGACCGGAATGTCGCAGTCGAGGTCGCCATCCTGGTGCTTCAAGAGCAGCTCGTAGAGGCAATGGTGAGTCTTGCTCACGAGGATGGCGACGCGCTGCCGCCTCGAGCGATCATAGAGCTTCCACTCCATGCGCAGCTTCGCGGCGACCGCCTCGAAAAGCGACTCGAATCGCGCGACGTCGAAATCGTCGGGCGTCTCGAACTGGGTTTTCATGAAGAAGACGCTGATGTCCACGGAAGTGAACTGGCTCATGTGCAGGACGTTGCCGCCCGATTCCGCGATCGTCCGTGTGACCTCGGCGATGAGCCCGCTCTGGTCCGGGCAGACGACTCTCAATATGTAGCGTTTAGGCATAGTCCGGGACCTCGCTATTGTGCGAAATGCGAATCGAGGCTTTCGAGCACCGAGGTCGCGTTCTTGTCGGTCTCGGTCCTGAGTCTCCGCTGCACGAAGGACGCCATGAGCGAGGATGGATAGCCCTCGAGGAGGGCCTCGGCGAAGTCGGAGAGCTTCGCGTCGCGGGCGGCGTCGACGAGGACGGAGGCCGACTCCTCGCTCACCGATTGGGAGATCGCGCCCATGGCCCTGCGCTTCAGCGCGAGGCTCGCTTTGCCTGCGAGGAGCTCTCCCGCCAGGCCGGGGGCCTTGTCCGAGCCCATATCGGCGAGCGCCTCGAGGATGAGGACCTTGAGTTCGTCGTCCTCGGCCTGAGCGTAGGAAGCGGCCAGCGCGTCCTCGGCTTTTTGATCGGGAGCGGCCATGTCCCTGAGCGCCATGACCGCTTGCTCGCGCAGCTCGAGATCGGCGTCCTTAGTCGCGATGCGCGACAGAGCGGCGATCGCCTGAGGCTTTCCCGAGCCGACCTGGCCGAGCGCCTGGACCGCGTAGTACCGGAGCGACGCGTACTTGTCCCCGCGCATCTGGGCGATGGTCGAGAGGGTCTGCCAGAGATTGAGCTGAGGGCTGTCGTAGCCTATCGCGCCGAGGGCGCGCACGGCGGTCACGCGCACGGAGATAGTCTCGTTCTCGCTCGTCGCGAGCTTCTGCAGCTCGTCCATGACCCGCGGGTTCGAAGAGCTGTGGATGCGGTAGAAGGCCCAGGCCGCGTTGCGCTTTACTTCGGGGAAGGGTTTCTGCAGGAGCGAAAGGAGCGATGGCAAGCTCGTCTGGTCCGCGAGGACGGCGAGGAGTGCGGATCCTTCTCCAAGGAAGAGCTCGTCCTGGCTCGCGAGGAGGGCGCGCGAGATGGCTGCGGAAACGAGGGCCTGGTTACCAGGGTAAAGCTTTACGAGGGCTGCCGCAGCCGCATCCCTTACGCCTTGGGTCTTGTCGCCGAGGTCGTCGACGAGGATGCTCACCGCTTGCGAACCGGAGGGCAAGTCCCCAAGGGCGCTTATCGTCGCGATGGCGAGGGCGGGATCGAGGTCCTTCTCGCGCAGTACCTTCATGAGCGCGGGGACTGTCGCGTCGCTCTTCTGCCTGCCTAGGGCGACGACGGCCTGAGCGCGGACCGCGGGGTCCTTGTCGCCCGAGAGGACGGCTAAGAGGGCGTCGGAAGAGGCGGGCGTGGCGAAGGCGCCCATTCCAGCCGCGGCGGCCTTTCGAACGGACGGGTCGTCGGAAGCGGCGAGGTCCTTGAGCGCGGCCTGCACGCGTTGGTCGGCATTGCCCTTCTGGGCTATGCCCGACAGGGCCTGGGTGATGGGCAGGACGAAGTCCTTGTTGAGGGAGGCCTTGTTCGCCGGCTTTAAGAGGTCGAGGATGGCGTCGAGGGACTCATTCCCGCCTATCGCGCCTAGGGCGCGCAAGGCGGCTTTCCCGGCCTCGGGGTCCTTGGAAGACTTGACCATCTTCGCGAGGACTGGGAGGGCGGGTTTATAACCGATCGCGCCGAGCGCGGTGATCGCTACGATCTGGTAGTCGCTCGAGTCGACGAGGCCGAGGAGCAGCGGCGCCGCCTCGATCGCGCCGAGCTTGCCAAGGGCTTTGATCGCGTTTTTCGTCTTGACCGGGTTGGACTTCTGCTCCTTCATCACGGTGTTTATCATCGCGGTGGAGAGTGTGGCGCGCTCGTCGGAGGGGATGTCCGCGGGCAAAGGATAGCCCTTCTCTAGCATCGCGAAGAGAGCGTCCCTGTTCGAGACGAAGTCGGTTTCGGCCTTCTGCCCCTCTTTCTTGTAGGCGGAGGCCATCGCGGTGATGATATCTCCGAGCTTGCCCATCGCTTCCTTATAAGCCGCAGGCGTGAGGTAGAGAGTGTCGCCCATCGCGGTTCTCTGGCTCACGGCATCGTCCAGGGCCGAGGCATAGTCGATCGCGATGAGCTCGCTTATCGCGCCTTGAGCGGATTTGACAGCCGCCTGGACCGCCTTGAGTTTGTCGAGGCTGATGAAACGCCAGTTGGCCACGATGAAGTCCAGAATATCCTGCGACCGGAGTTGGCCGTCTTTAATTCTCGACTCGGGTATGGTCTCGTTGAGGTCGGCGGTGACGTCGGGTTTTCCGTTGCCGTTGAGGTCGAGATAGCCTTGGGCTATTTCAGGGAAAATTTTCTCGAGCTGCTGGTTGAGCGGAGAGTCGAGGGGTTTTCCATCCGGGACAAAGGTCGCCGTTGCGGCCGTCTGGGGTGGGGCCGCGGCGGTTTGAGCCGCGAGCGGCGTCGTCAACACAACAGTCGCAATGCAGGCGGCGATCGCCGCACGGCGCGCGACCCGGACCGCTGCCTTTAACCGCGCGTTCATCAGTGCGTCGCCATCTGGGCCTTCGCGCGGGCCTGACCATCCTTAGCCTCTTGGTATGCGGGGTTCAGGGCTATGGCCTTTGTGTAGGCGTCGAAGGCTCGCTTCCATTCGCCTTCGGTCTCGCAGACCGCGCCTAGGCGGAGCCACCACCGGGGCATGCTCGTCTCCTTGGCGAGGGCGGTCGAGTAGGCGATATCGGCATGGGCATATTTTTTGAGCCTGACGTAGTTTTCGCCCAGGAAGAAGAGGGCGGTCGGCCCCCGATCGCCGTCGTCGCCGGCGGCTTCGAGATAGTTCTGCAGGTATTTGATGCTGTTGTCCATCTGTCCGAGGAAATAGAAAGACTCGCCCATAACCTCGGATACGCGGGCGTCGAAATTGATCTTCATCGCTGTCTGGCCGGTCGAGATGACTTCGGCGTGCCTGTTGAGGCGGAATAGGCTCCAGCATTTGACGACGTAAGACTCGATGCGTTTGGGCGAGGAGGCGATCTCCGTGTCGCAGATCGATATGGACTGAGTATACTTGGCCTGGGCGTCCGTCGTCTTGCCGGCAGTCTCGAGGTCGCGGCCTTGGCGATACAGCACGAGGGCGTCGAGCTTAGGAGCGGCCGCAGCGGGAGCCTGCGGCTTGGAGGCGGTCGCGGCTTCGGTTGTCTCCGCGGGTGCTGCGGTATCGGTGCCTGTCTGTTCGGCTTGGGCTATGACGGACAGCGACGAGGTCGCGAGGATAAATGCGATTACTGCGAGATGACGGCGCATGGGATCGGAACCTCCGCTCTGAATTATTGCTTCATATTGCCCGGAAAGGGCGAAAGGGGCAATAGCGCCCTGCCCATCTTGTATCGTCCCCGTCGCCGGGATAACATAGTATTGGTAGACTCTGGAGGAATCATGATAGATTTCCTGGTAAAGGGCGGCGTCATTATCTGGATCCTCGTGGCCGTCTCGGCCTACATGATAGGGCTCATCATCGAGCGGCTCTTGTATTTCAAGAGGATCTCCGTCGACGAGACTAAGCTCTACGATCGCATCAAGGTCGCCGTCGAGAAAGGGCACATAGACGAGGCCCTCGCTATATGCGATCAGAACCTCTCGCCCTTCGCCGCCCTCATGCGTGCGGGCATCGAGAATCGCGACTATCCGCGTAATATCCAGAAGGAGATGCTCGAGGATGCGGCCGCCCAGGAGGCCCCCCGTCTCGAGAAGAACATCGTCCCCCTAGGAACCATATCCAACATAGCCCCCCTCATCGGCCTCTTGGGCACGGTCACGGGCACCATGAAGTCCCTGGGCGTCTTGGGTAAATTCGGCGCAGTAAGCGACCCTTCGATCCTCGCCGGCGGCCTCTCCGAGGCCCTCATCAACACGGTGTCGGGCATTATTGTCGCGGTCGTCGCCACGATCTTCTACAACTACCTCGTCTCTCGCGCCAATAATTACCTGCTCAGGCTCGAGGGTCAGGTCAACGCCCTCATACTCATGATCAACAAGAACCGGCCCGCGTGGGATGCGGAGCGGGGAGGCAAGTGATGAGGAGGAGCCGTCTCCAGCCCACAGTCACAATCAACCTCGTCCCTCTCATCGATGTCCTTCTCCTTATAATCATCTTCTTCATGGTGACGACGTCGTTTAAGATGGCGCCCGCCATCTCATTGACGCTCCCTTCATCGAGCACGGCCAGCAACGTGAAGAGCTCGGTGCTCAGGGTCACGGCCGTCTCCGAGTCCGAGATCTACGTCGACAAGACCCGCACCAACATCAATGCGCTGCCCGCCCTCATTAGGCAGCGCGCCGGTTCCGGCGACTCGAGCGGCCTCTCCGCTATTGTCGAGGGGGACCAAGGCGCTTCGTACCAGCTCATGGTCTCGGTCCTCGACGCGCTCAGAAATGGCGGCATCAATTCCGTGGGCCTGCGCACGAGGGTGGCGCGGTAATCATGACTTCAGCATGGGTGAGGGCGCAGGACCGAAAGCGGAGCTTCGTGGCCGCGGCCTCCACGGCCTGCCTCTACGCGGTCATCTTCCTTGCTGCCTGGCTTATCGGGCTCATCGCGCCCGTGAGCCTAGCCTCCGTGCCGAGCACAGTCATTGTCGATCTTGGAAACGGCGAAGGCCCAGCGGGCCAGGTCCCGCTCGGCCTCGCGGGAGCGCCCGATCGCCCCAAGGCCTCCTCCTTAGTAGGAGCCGCACCTCTGCCTGCGGCCGGAAGCGGGGGGAAGGCTGCCGAATCCGCAACTCTGCCCGAGGCGACACCGCTTAAGGCATCGCCTAATTCCTCTACTGCGACAGCGGCCCTCCTTTCGCCCGTTAAGGCTGTTCTTCCAAAGACCAACGCCATCCCCGAGAAGAGCGCTGCGGCAGTTGCCGCGGCGGCGGAAGCACAGGAGCGCACAGCCGCGGAGGATGCGGCCGTCCGCGCCGCCGCAGCCACCGCTCAGGCATCCGCTGTGCCGGCCAAGACTAAAACCTTCGGCTCATCCGCTGGCTCCGGGGCGGGATCAGGCGGCGCCCCCGTGACCGGAAACGGCACGGGCTCGGAGCCCGGCGTGGCCGGAGGCACCGGCAGTTATACGTTCAGGGGCGCGGAGATGGGCAACGCTCTCACCTATACTTTCGGGGGTTCATCAGGGGTGGTTGGACGAAACATCTACGTGCCAATCTATTTGTATATGCCCTTGCCTTTGCGGTTGAGCGACTCGATCTACCGCAATATAATTGCCAAGCAGACCTTTCGTTCATATTACGAGCAGTCGGGCGGCGAGTGGCAACTCAGGGCACAGCCCCCGGTGTCACAGCGCGGCGACATCTGGACTATGCTCGAGTCGGCGGGCTACGACGCGTCGACGGCCGACTATAGGACGGGCGGCAAGCTTTCGCCGGTCGTCCTCGAGTTCGCCGTAGGCCCCGTCTCGAAGGGCAGGGTCGAACTCGTCGACGTGAGGCTCGTCTCCTCATCTGGCTCCAGCGAGATCGATGAGGCGGTCATGTACGGCTTCGGTCAAGCCACGTTCTTCAACAAGACGGGCTACGCGGTCGGCGGCAAATTCGTATACGGGTTCTGACGTCGCACAACGCGATTACTCGTTGCGTGATTCCAGATCCATCGAGCCCAGGTCTTGGGCACATCGAAGCGGAACTTGCCCCAGAAGCGCGACACGCTACACTTCTACGAGGGGGCGTCACGACTCCGGTGGCGATCTTGGATACTTTTCCATTGCTGTCGCCCGCGACAGTTCCTTATCTATCGACAGTAGGGCCTGAATATCCTATTCGTCGGCTTGAACGGCCAGGGAGGAGGGCGGGATGCATGCACATGGGCGGATAACGACGCGATTACGCCCGTTTTGCTTACCTTCGTAGAGCGCCTCGTCGGCGATCGAGATCGCTTTATCGCCATCCGTTGCGGCTGAGCATATGGAGCAACCGAGGGTGATAGTGACGGACAGTCGTTTACCAAAAAAATCCCAGGCCGATGCCTCGACCTGCTTGCGAATGCGTTCCGCGAGGACGACTACGTCAGAAGGCTCGCACTTGCCGAGGATTATAAGGAATTCCTCCCCACCCCAACGAGCGACGACGTCGGTGGTCCGGACGCTCTGCATGATGGTCGCCGCCGTATTCGCGAGGATGAAGTCGCCACAATCGTGGCCATTCTCGTCATTGACGAGCTTGAAGTGGTCGATATCGCACATGATAACTACGATTAGGCCCGAATCGCGACGTGCTCTTGCTGCTTCGCGTTCGAAGACGCGAATAGCTGCTCGCCGATTGGCGAGGCCGGTGAGCGCATCAGTAGAAGCCAAAATATCAAGACGCTTATTCGCGCTAGTGAGCTCCTCATGCAGGTTGGCAGCTTTGACGACGATTCCGAGCTGGAACGACATTGTTTCGAGGAGCGAAATTCGCGAAGCGTCGAGCATTGAGGCGTCCTTGTACCCGATCGTGAGAGAGCCGAGCGCCTCGCCCTGAGTCGCGATAGGAAAACCTCCGAATATGTTCAACTCGAGCTTCGTCAGGGCCTCCTTGAGCAGGCCTTCTGGATAATCCCTTATCATACGGATCGATGCCCGATTTTCGATATAGGACTGCCAGGCGAGGCTTATATTTTGCTCCGTACCGATCAAGGCGCCGATGGCGTCGGCGTCCAGTCCGCGCTGCGCCAGGAGAGTGAGCGTGTCGCCGCCACGTTCCCGGAGGTAGAGAGCCGACATATCGACGGACAAGCGATGTGAAAGAAGATCGAGTATCCTCGGGATGAGTCCTTCGAGGTCAACTGAGCCGGCCGTCTGGGTGAACGCCTCATAGAGTATCTGAAGGTCATCCCTGCTTTTCCCGAGCTCATAGACCTTCGCCGTGATAGCGCTCTCGAGCCCCATCGTCAGAATGAGAACGAATGAGAGATTCAGGGAAATGGAGAGGATAATGGTATTAAATATCCCTATGTTTTCGAGCGCTTCGAGAGAGAGGCCTAGGCTTGGCTTCAGGGCGCCGAAGGTCATAAGTACCGCTGTAGCAGCAAAAATGAACGCCCCGATGGCAAAAATGACGACAAGATTCCAGGCGCCGTTTTTCATGAGGCTCCGACGTCTGAGACGTGCGATCATGATGCTTTCGTAGCCGCAGATAATCGCGGCAGCGAGCATGATGAAGGCCGTTTGCAGCCAACGTTCCTCGAATATAAAGGAGAGCCCTACAGGGAAGGTGATCGTTACACCCATTCCCGCGAGGAATTTCCTTTTAGAAATAACTTCGGTGAGGAGAGCCTCGCTTGTCGCTATAAAGCAGAAGAGCCCGAGGAGACTGAGGATGTAGTAAGTGGCGGCGAAGAAGGGGGAGGGGGAGTATTTGTATACCGTAATAAGAACGAAGAAGGCTAAGACGGTCAGATTAGCGAGGGACCAGGTCCATAAATCCACGAACCCCCGCCGCAAGGTCACTATAAAAACGGTCAAGCCTAGTATGAGAATGGAGACATAGCCCATACTGAGAAGCGTGTGAACATCGAGTTGCCACCACATGTCGATCAAAATCATAACGCATATTGTTAGGTGTTGCTCAAAGAACGGCTATTAGGTATAGCCCGTTATGGAAGCCGTACAGGAGCTTCGCGCAACGCGGTGCTGAAATGGCAATATGCCATAGCGCTCGGCAACATACTCGGCCACCCAGGAGAGTTCTACCGGTTCATAACCGCTGAGAACTTAGGCAGGCAGGCGCGTCTCACCATGGCCGTGATTGGGCATCTAGGACATCGGGCTATATGGCGATCCGCATAGTCGCGGTCGACTCGTTCTTCATCTCGTCGAGGACGACGCTCGAGGAAAATACCATTCCCTCGCCGGCGCAAGCCTGCTCGAAGCCGGCGTAATAAGCGAGGCTCAGGTCCGCATAGCTATCGTCCCGCGCGGCGCTCTTGAGCAAGGATTCGAGGTCCGTCGTCCTTACGGACTTGCCGCGCTTCGTCTCCGAGTCCGGGCGGTTTACCCGGTCTATGAGGCCTTTCGTCCGCAAGGCGATCGCGATATCGGCCGGCGCGCCTTGATCGTGGCGTGAACCCCCGAAGGAGATTCGGAGCGTCATCACGTCCCCCATCCTCGAGCCCGCGTCGATGAGCCTCGCGCGGAATTCCGGCTCGGCGAGGAGGCGCGGCAGATCCTCGGGATGCGAACGCGCGTAGCGGTCGTGCTCGGCCATGCTCCGGAGGTAGGACTTCTCGGCGATCTGGATGAACTCCACAAGGAGGAGCGCGAGCTGCTCGGCCAGCCCCATCTTCCCCGCGTAAGCCAGGACCGTCTCCGCCGCAGGCCCGATCGAGCCGCTTGGCGCCAAGGACAGGATGAGCATGCTATCGCCGTCGGCCGCGTCGAGGAGGCGCGCGCAGAGACGCTTCGCCTCGACCACGTCGTCGAAGCGGCCGGGTTGGGAGGCTCTGCCCTCGCAATCCTGCCGGAGCTGCGCGCGCAGATCGCCTATTTCGGCCGAGCGCGAACGCAGAGCCGACGCCAGAGCGGCCGGGCTAGAAAAGAGCATCGAGATCGATGGATTCACTAGGATCTTGGCGGTGCGCGGCTGCGAGACGAGGCGCCGCTTGAGGTCCACGCGAAAACGGCCTATCACCGCGCCGTAGAGAACCGACCTCGTCATAGCGATGAGAGGCGAGCGCACGGAGATGAACTCGCTCCGGTCGAGCTCGATGCGCAACAGCATATTGCCCACAACCATGCGCTCGAGCGATTCCGCATGGCAGCGCGGCCAGTCGAAGCCGAGGCTCTTCTCACCGTCGAAGGCGCGCAAATCGCGCAGTGGAATGCGGCTTCGAACGCAATAGTCGACTCCTCTTTGATTTAGGAAGAACTTCGCCGGCAGGTCTATTTGATCCGCGCCGGGCGATGCGTACTGCATAAAGACCTCGAGTTTCGGGCTCTCTTGCCCGCTCACGGAGAAGGATTCTTGCATCGGCGTTCTCGACATCGGTTAGAAAAAGCATAAAAGTCGGTGAAATCCAAAAAACGATGCATACACGCGGCCAGGGAAGAGTATACTAGGACTAGATCGCAGTATGCTAGATAAAATCTTGCCCAACGATGCATTGATAGAGGGCCTCGAGCGGCTCGGCATCTTCGTCGCGGGTCCAGAGGGGAGTTTAGTCGAAAGCGCGGTCATGCGGGAGCTCGGCCTCGACGCATCGAACCGGGGCAGCCTCGAGGATCGCGTTCATCCCGATGATCGCGAGGCTTACGACTCGCTTTGCCGAAGGAGCGAGGAAGGCGCGCAGGCTACCGCCGAGTACCGCGTCTCCGATGCCTGTGGCCGGTGGCGATGGTTGCACTCGCGCCTCCTCTCGGTGAGAGCGGGAGACGGGACCTATAGCATCGGCATTGACGAGGACGTCACCGAGCGTAGGAGCGCTGAAGACAGCTCGAGGGTCGACCTCGAGGAAGCGGAGCACCGCTTCGATTTCGCCGAATCGATGCGAGCCGTGGAGCTCGTGGCATCGGCCTCTCCCGACCTCGGCTCGACGATAGCGGCAGTCCTCAAACAGGCTCGGCTGAGCATACCTTTCGCCTCTGCCTCGGTCTTCGCGACTGGCGGCCCCGAGCTCAAGCTCGTCGGGAGCTATCCCGAGAGCGCCCAGGACGCGGAGAAGGCCCCGATAAGGGACTCTGCGTGCCTCGAGGAGGCTATCGAGACGCGCAGCCCGATCATCCGCCGCGAAGGCGAGCTCGAATGGATCGACGTGCCTCTGGTATTCAAAGGGCAGGTGCTCGGCGTGCTCAGATTCGACCTCGAGGCGGGCGAGGCGAAAGAACGGGATTTCGCATGGCCGGCCATGATCTTCGGCGACATGCTGGCAATCAAGCTGGACGGCGAAGCCAAGCGCAAGGAACTCGTGCGGCAGGCCAGCACTGATCCCTTGACCGGGCTGCTCACAAGGCGCAGCTTCTCCGAAATCGCCTCGAAGCAGCTCGCGATGCTCGCCCGGCGCGGGGAGCCTGTCGCCATCATCCTCGCCGATATCGACCACTTCAAGTCCTTCAACGACCGCTATGGTCACTTGCAGGGCGACACAGTGTTGCGCGGAGTCGCGCTTTGCATCAAAGAAGGACTCAGACAGGAGGACGTGATCTGCCGCTTCGGCGGGGAGGAGATCGTCGCCCTCCTTCCCGGCGAGAACGAGGCGACCGCGCTCGAAGTGGCCGAACGGCTGCGCGCGAGACTCGAGGGAGAGCGCTTCGTCGGGATCGAAGAGAGGGTGACCGCCAGTTTCGGCGTGGCGGTCTGTAGCGATTCCGCGATCGCCGAGCTCGACCGTCTCGTCGAGCTCGCCGATCGGGCCATGTACCTCGCGAAAGAGAAGGGACGCAACAACGTCGTCCTCGATACCTAGCCCGCCTATTCCAGTATTTCCCCGACTTCCTCGAACTGGCCTTTCCATACGACGAGCACGGCGTCGAGGCCTTCCGCGATCGCGCCCCGCCTGTCGTCGATACCGAGGGCCTGCGCGGGGCAGAGCGTGAGCATGCGCACGGCGTTCTCCACTGCCGAGCCGGTGACCCGCAGCCAGTTGCGCAGTATCTCGGGCGCCAGGCGGCGGCTTCCCGTGAGTACTCCGGAGGCCGCGTCGGATATGAGCATGAGCTTGTCCGGCTCGAGGGCCGAGGCGCAGATGCGGAGCGCGGCTTCGTTCACGTGTACCCCGTCGGCGTTGAGCTCGACGAAAGGCTTCCTATCGAGGAAGGGAAGCATAGCCAGTCCCGGCGTCTTGTGCGATATGGGCGACATGCCGTTGAAGAGGTGCGTCAGCGAAAACTTGCCCGATGGCAGCGTTATACGATCGATATCGCAATCGGAATGGCCAAGGCACGGCAGCACGCCGACGGCCTCAAGCCGGGCGAGCATCTCGCGGTAGCCCGGCAGTTCGGGGGCGAGGGTCATGAGGGCCATCTTCCCGCGCGCGAGGTTCAGCATGCGGCCGAGCACTCGCGAATCGGGATCGCATATCGCGTCCAAAGGGATGCTACACCGCATGGCGGGATTGACGAAAGGTCCTTCGACGTAGATGCCGGGGATCTCCTCGCGCGGCCTACCCAGCGTCTCCAGCGCACAGGCGAGGCTCGCGATGGAAGCTTCGCGCGAAACTATCGTCGGTACGAAGGTAGTGACGCCGCGCGAGCGGAGAAAAGCGGCAGCCCTCGTTATGCATGCCGCTCCAGCCTCGGAATCCTCGGGCAGAGCCCCGAAGTTGTCGCCGCCGGCGCCGTGTATGTGCAGCTCTACGAGGCCGGGCGTCACCCAGAGGCCGCCCAGGTCGCGGCGCGGCAGGCCTTGGGGCAGTTTTTCCCCGGCTTCGAGCACGGATCGGATCTTGCCCGACTCGATTACGAGGGCCCCTCCATCGAGCACGGACTTGGGAAGGATGAAACGGCCGTTCGTAAGTACGCAATCGTTTAAAGGCATATTGCCGCCATGATACAGCTTGATGGTAGGATTGGCCATGCTCGCCGACGCGCACATACACCTCGCCTGCCTCCTCGCCCGCGACCCTACCTTTCCCGAGCGTCTCGCGGAGCGAGAGGGGGCGCTTGGCGGGGGGGACAAGTCGCCGCTTTGGACCTGCTGCGCGGCGAGCCACGACGCGAGCGAATGGGAGCTCTCCGAATCCCTTCGCTCGCGGCTCCCACCCTTCGTCGCGAGCTTCGGCATCCACCCTCAATGGGCCGTATGGAAAAATGCCGACTTCCTCGCGAGCCTCTGCGTCGAGCGTAGGATAGCCGCCATCGGCGAGGCGGGCTTCGACTTCTTCGGCGATGTCCCTGAGCGTGTGAGAACGAGCGAGAACGAAGCGACGCAACGCGCGGTCTTCGAGTACCAGCTCGGCCTCGCGCATAAGCACGGCCTGCCCATGTTGCTCCATTTACGCAAGGCCATGGACCTGGCCTTCGAGTACGCGCCCGCCCTGAAGCGCCTTCCCGCCGCGGTCTTCCATTCATTCTCGGGCAGCCCTCGCGACGCCCAGTCCCTCCTCGCCAGGGGAGTCAACGCCTTCTTCTCCTTCGGCGCGTCCATCCTGAACGGCAACAAGCGCGCAGCCGCGTCCTGCGCCTCCGTACCCGCGGACAGACTCCTCGCCGAGACCGACGCACCATGGCAGCCTCCTCGCTCGGATGTCTTCGACCCCGAGCGCTACTGCAAGGCGGAGGACCTGGACCCTGTCGTCGCGGGAATAGCCGCGTTGCGCAAAATAGGGATAACCGAGATCGAGCCGCTGCTCGCCGCCAATTTTCGAAAGGCATTCGGGGAACGCGAGACATGATCCGGAAAGTGGCATTAGATCTCGTATAGTGGACAGATGACGGCGAAGCTTCCACCGATACTAAGGCGACATTCCCTAAGACGCCTTGAACTGAAACCTATGGCTTAGGCGCGGGCGGATGGGATCGATAAAGCCGATCAGCCCTTGCTTCGGCGCATAGCCTTGCGCGATTATTCAAGAATGAGTCGGATTAACAGGAGAGCGCGATGAGCGATGTCGGTTTTGCCGTCCGCCCCGTCGAGGGCAGGCGCGATTTCGAGGCTTTCCTGGGCCTCCCTTGGAAGGTCTACCGCGACGATCCCCTATGGGTTCCCCCAATGCGCAAGGCTGCGCAGGGCGAGCTCAGACCCAAGACCAATCCCTTCCTTCGTCATTGCGACTACCGGCTCTTCCTCCTCGAGCGCTCGGGCGAGACGGTCGGCCGCATAGCCGCGCTCGTCGACCGTCTCGCCGTGACGGCCTGGGGCAAGAAAATCGGCATGTTCGCCTATTTCGAGTGCGGCCTCGCGGACGACGAAGGCGCGGCCGAGGCCTCGGCCCTCCTCCTCGGAACCGCCCGCGACTGGCTTCGGGAGAAGGGCATGGAAATCATGCGCGGACCCTGGTCCTTTCAGTCGCAGGAGTGGGGCCTCGTCGTCGAGGGCTTCGAGCCCGAGCCGGTCGTCATGGCGCCCTATAATCCGCCCGCCTATGCCGCCCTCCTCGAGGCTTTCGGTCTGCGCAAGGCCAAGGATCTCCTCTGCTGGGAGATGTCGCTCCCGGAAGGTTACGCGATACCGGACCGCATCCTCACGCTGACCGAGTCGGTGGCGAAGCGCTACGGCATAAAGGTGCGGACCATCGATTTCTCGCGCTTCGACGAGGAGGTCGAGCTCTTCGCCCGACTCTCTCTGGGCACGCTCAAGGACAACTGGGGCATCTCGCCGATCACCACCGAGGAGGTAAACGCCTTGGCGCGGGACCTCAAGGCTATCGTGCGGCCCGAGTGCGTGCTCTTCGCGCGCAACGAGGAAGGCCGCGACGTCGGCTTCGCGCTCACGATCCCCGACATCAACGTGATACTCAAGAAGACAAAAGGTCGGATGCTCCCCTTCGGCTGGGCCCGCTTCGTATGGGGGCTGCCGCGCCTGCGGCGCTACCGAATATTCGCCCTCGGCATCGCGAAGGACTACCAAGGCAGGGGAATCGACGCCCTCCTCTACCGAGCCATGTGGGAACGCCTGGCCGAGCCCGCAGTGACGATGGAGGTCAACTACGTTCTCGAGGACAACGCTGCGATGGTCAACGCGATCACCAAGCTCGGCGCGACGCCCTCGAGACGCTACCGCGTGTACGAGCTAGCCATTTAGGCCGAAGAGGAAGCGCTCGGGATTGTCGTGGCCGAGGCGGCGCTTGAGCTCGTCCGAAAGGGCCGCTCGAGCGAAGATCCGATAGTATTCGGCGTACGAACTCACCTTTGTCAGGTTGACCATGAAGTCCGAGCCGAACAGGAGCCTCTCTGTGAGAAGCTCGGAACCTCGCCTTCCCTGCCTTTCCATGTAGATCTCGAGCCATCGGTAATACTCGGCCTCGGTGCCGTCGAAGGAGATGTCGGCGTAGACATTAGGATATCGCCCCATGAGCTCCACGATACGGTCGGTCCACTCGTTCGAGGCCCCCTTGCCCAGCGGATGCGAGTATTGAACGCCGAAATGCGCGAAATCGAGCCTGAGATCCGGATGCGCCTCGAGGACCGCGGCCCAGCGATCCGGAGAGGTGAAGCGCCAGGCTTCCTCCAGCGGAATGACGCGGAAGCCCTGATCGTCGCAGTGGCCGACCACGGGTATATCCCGTTTTTCGCAAAAGGACCACAGGAGCTCGACCTTATCCCGCTCCTCGCCCTCGTCGGGCCAGGGGTCGAAGCCTAGGGGCGGGTAGACCTTTACGCCGGCGAAGCGGCAGTGAGGCGGGGAAGAGGCATCGTAGTCGCGCATCGCGTCGAAAGCCCTGCGCGAGGCCTTGGCCTTGGCGGGGCCTTCTGCCCGTTCGTAGCCCGCGAAGGAGAAGTCGAGGAAGGAGGAAAGCTCGTCCATCGAGTAATGCCGAGGATCGACGCCGACGAAAGGCCGCAGCTCGAGCATGCCCTCGGGCCTGCGCCTGCGGTACTCTCGGATGCCTTCGAGCACGTCGCGTATCTGCGCGTGGGCGGACTTGACGCTCGGCCTGTCGTAATACGTCCCCCGAGGAGGAACGAAGACAGAGCCCTCGAAATCCATGATGAGGGGGCAGAGCACGAGCTTGTCGAAGCGCAGGGCCCCGAGCATGAGCTCGCCTCTACCGATGATGGGCGGCTCGGCCCCGGGCTCCGCGAACTTGCCCGCAAGGTCGTCCTCCATGAGCTCGAATATGGAGCCGACGTCGCGCTCCATGACGGAGAGCATGTTACGGATGCGGTCGCCGCCCTTGAAGAAGAGGGCGGCGATCAGGTAATTCGGCGAGGATATCTGCGCGTAGGCCTCCTCAAGCCCGCGGCTCCTCAGGGTTTGCGTAAAGGCGAGGAAGCTTGGGTGCGAAAGGGTAAGGGCGTGGCAGTGTACGTCGTAGAAGGAGGACAAACTCATGGTACGTACAACTTACTGAAAGGATACCCTTTCGGGGAAGCTGCACTGGTGGCAGTGCTGAAATACTCAAGCTGGAAACATTCCATATTCAATTCAGGTTTTTTTGTTTTCAGCCTGAAATTTTATATTCTCAGTTTCAATATATTCTGTTTCGAGTCTCAATCTCTGGACTCTTTCATCGGCGAAATGAACTCGGGCTTGACGGTGGCCTTAAAAGCCAGGACGATTGTTATAGATGACGCAGTATGTAATCTTTATGGCCCTGGCCCTCTTTATCTACGATTACGGCCTTCTCGTCGTCGGCGCGGTCGTACTCTTCAGGAATACGGTGCTGAACCACAAGCTCTACCGCCGCCAGACCGCGTGGCTGATCATGGGCATCGTGCTTCCCTTAATCGTTCACTTCACCTATATCGCGAAGCTGGTGCCGGGATGGACCAAGGACTTCTCCTCTATCGCGGGAGCCCTGGGTGGCTTCTGTTTTTCCATCGGCTGTCTGCGGCATAGGCTATTCGCGGTCGTGCCGATCTCTCGCCAAACGATCCTTCAGCAGATGCAGATCGGTATAATCATCACCGACGCCTCCGGCACGATCATCGACCTAAACGAGTCGGCCTGTGTCATGGTCGGCAAGTCCGATATTACGCTTTTGGGCAGCCCCGGTGGCCGCATCGAGGCCTGGCCTTTCGAGCTGCACGAGCATAGGTCTCTGCCGCAGCAACAAGCGTCGCCAGAGGCGCCTCCGCTGGAGCTCCCCTCCGAGAGCCCCATCCTCTCCTTAGGCGAGCTGCGCGTCGTCGAGATGCTCGCGCAGAACCTCTCCAACAAGGAGATCGCCGACAGGCTCGGCGTATCGGCGAACACCGTGAAGTTTCATCTCGCCAATGTCTACAAGAAGACGGGCGCCCATAGCCGCGCCGAGCTCATTTACAAGATCGGGGACGTGATCGCGGGCAAGAGGGCTTGACAGCCACAGACAAAAACCAACGTTCGCGTACGTGATACGATTCCGGCCCTCTGCCTTCGAGCGGTAGAGCGCTACGTCGGCTCTGGCGAACAGTTCCTCGAAGCGACAGGCCGAGATCCTAGCCCTGCTACGCTCGGCGAGCGCCAGCGCAGCCCCTTCCTTAGCGTCGTCGAGGAAGAGGGCAAACTCTTCAGCGTGTCCGCGGTCACATCCCGGATCACGCCCGTAGTGTACCCGCGACGGCCCCGGCCCGCTCCATCAGCGGGAAGACCCTCAGGGCGAAGTACTCCGATACTTAGCAGCCCGGAACGGGATCCTGGTCGTAATAGGACCTTAGGACGGGGAAGACGCTCTTCATGCTGATAGAAAGAAGCTGGAGCAGCCGGGGCTGCGCGGTCTGACCGCCCGTCGGAAGCGCGTAGTTCAGTCCCAGAGTCGCCCCGACGCCTCCGTAGAGACCGGCCTTGTAGAGCGCACAGGCGTCGAGACGAGCCTGCAGCGTCGGGCCGAGCTGTACGCCGAGCCCCGCCCCGCCCTGGGCCGCCGCGTAGGGCGCGGACGTGCCGGAAGAAAGCATGCCGTAGGCGAGGCCCCCATCGATAAAACCGTGGACCGAGAGCAGTCTATTGAGATCCTTGCTCGTGCTCGCTCCGGCAAGAAAGATGACTTCGCCCAGCGATCCGGGTACGTCGACATCCGCGGTAGGCAGGAATGTTCCATAAGAATAGTCCGCGCCCAGACGCAAAGCGAGGGGAAACGATGTTTTCAATGAGTACTCGGCCGAGAGACTTCCTCCCCAGGCCGTCGCGAAAAGGGGAGAACCCGAAAAATCCCCCGCTATAAGAGGAAGAGCCACCGAAGGGGCCACGGTCAAGGACCAAGGCGAGGTTTCTGCCGCGCTCTGCGCAGTCGCAGCGGCGACCACTGCCAGGCAAAGAACGAAAATTGAAACAAGCCGTCTCATGGATCCTCCGAGTAATCGGACAGAAGCATCACATATTAGACGACCCTATTCAGTAATGCGGGCGGACTTAAACGGGTGGTTTTTGGGTAGGGCGCCCTAACGGTACTTCCCGCCGTCCTTGGCCGAAGCTATCGCATAGAGCTTCTTGAGCTCGTCCGCCCTGTCCTTAGGACAGACGAGCGTCGCGTCCTTCGTATGCACGACGATCAGATCCTCGCAGCCCAGGCAGGCGACGAGGTGCCCTTCTTCGGTAGATACGGCAACGGAACCCGAGCTCTCCACGAGGACTGCGTCGCCGAGGCTCGCGTTTCCTTCTTCATCGGTAGGCAGGAGCTTGGCGTAGTCGGGCCACGAGCCTATGTCGCGCCACTCGAGCGCAAGGGGCAAGGCCGCGATAGTGACGTCGGGATCCTTCGAGGCCCTTTCCATCACGCCGTAGTCGACGCTGATTTTCTTGAGCGTAGGATAGGCCGTAGCGAGAGCTCTCGCGAAGCGATGGCGACCCGAATCACTCTGGTCGCCGGCCTCGGAAGCGATGAGCGACACCGATTTGGCGAGGCCGCTCTCGTAACGGCCGCAGAGCTCGAGGAAGCGGGAAGCGCGCCAGAGGAACATGCCCGAGTTCCAAAGGTAGCGGCCGCTTCCAGCCGCGAGAAAGGAGGCGGCGCTCGCCGCGTCGGGCTTCTCGCGGAAGCGTGCGACCCGCCTGGCCCCGCCCCCGAGCTCTTCGCCGAGCTCGAGGTAGCCGAAGCCGGTCGCGGGCCTGTCGGGCTCGACGCCGAAGGTGACGAGGGCATCGGGCATCCCCTCCACGAAGGAGTAGGCGCGGTCGACGAGGGCGCGGAACTCAGGCAAGGGACGGATGATATGATCCGAAGTGAAGACTGCGACGATAGCCTCGGAGTCCTCCCGCGCGATGAGGGCCGAGGAAAGGGCGAGGGCGGCGAGGGTATCGCGGCCCTCCGGCTCGCCGATGTAGCGATCGAGGCCGGAGACAGAGGGAGAAGCGAGGCCGGCGACGGCGGCGAGAGAAGCGTCATGATGCCGAGCCGAGCCGCAGACAAAGCGACGCGCCTCGGGCACCAGGCCCTCGAGCCTGAGGTAGGCTTCCGCGAGGAGGCAGCGACCGCCCGCGATAGGCGCAAGCTGCTTAGGCAGCGCCGCGCGGGAAAGGGGCCAAAGTCTGGTCCCCGAGCCGCCCGCGAGTATAAGCGCATACCTCATATGTCCCCCTCGGTAGCCCCGGAGATCGGTGCTGCTCCTGTTGAGGACGATATACTCGATCCCCGCCGTCTCGCAATAGCGCTTCTTTCCCGGCTTGTCCCCGTCCTAGTACAACGCCGTGCCTCGAGGCTAAATCGTCACGTGAGAGAGGAAGGTAGCCTTTCCGTTCTTTATGGACACCACGATCGCACCTAGCTGCGGGTTGTGCTGGGCATCGTATACGATGTGGCCGCATACGGCCTTATAGTCGATTTTCGCCAGGGCGTCCTTGACCTTGGCGATATTGTAGTAATCGGGAAGATAGACGGCTTCCGCCCCGGAGGCTTTGACCTTGGCGAGTATGGCGGAGAAATCCGAATCTGTCTTGGTGTAACCCTCTTCTCCTGCGACTTTCCCGCCCAGCTTCTGGAACTCGGCCTTGAAGGTGGCCGTCAGTCCCGAGGAATAGTCATTCCCCTGGTCGAACAGGAAGAAGACTTTCTTGGCCTTGAGGTCGGTGAAGGCGAAATTCGCCGCGACCCTTCCCTGATAGGAGTCGATAAAAACCGTCCGGAAAATGTAGGGCTTGGTTTTGCCGCTCGCGTCTACGGTCACCGACGGGTTGGTGGACGCCGGAGTGATCTGTATGACCTTCTCCCTGTTGGCTATCTCGGAGACGGGGATCGATGCGCCGGAGCATACCTCTCCGATGATGAAGTGGACTTTGTCCTGGTTGATAACCTTGTTCGCTGCGTTGACTGCCGCATCTGCCGCGCATTGGCTGTCCTCGAGCACCGTAGTGATCTTCCTGCCGAGGACTCCGCCCTTTGCGTTCCATTCGTCTACCGCAAGAAGGGCGCTGTCACGGGTCAGGACGCCGAAGGTCGGCGCCGGGCCGGAGAGGGGAGCAGGATAGCCACCTTGAGTTCTTTAGGAGCCTGCGTGCAGCCCACCAGCAGAACGGCGAGAGCCATCACGGCGGCAAATGGTACACTATGCTTCATTTTTTCCTCCTAATGTGGATATCTTTAAAACTCGGGGATAGTGCTGTCAATCAGACTATACAGGCAAATTCGGACCTTCTTCTATATCAACAAAAATGTATGAACCCAGTTTTTTGCCTACGTAAGATGCCATCCCGAACCAGCTGGGCACTGATATATCAATCGTAGGGGAGCATCATATAGTGTGACGAGCCTTGCATTTTTATGCAGTCTTTTGTTACCACTATGCATCGGAGAATGGAGGGAGCATGGGCAAGAGTCTTGCGCGTAAAATCCTCGAATCGCACCTCGTAGAGGGAGAATGGAAGAGCGGCACCGAGATCGGCATACACATCGACCAGACCCTCACCCAGGACGCGACGGGGACAATGGCCTACCTCCAGTTCGAGGCCATGGGCGTCCCTGAGCTCGCGACCGATCTTTCGGTGAGCTACATCGACCACAACACTCTGCAGATGGGCTTCGAGAATGCTGACGACCACCGCTACCTTCTTTCGATAGCGCGGAAGTACGGCATCACCCTCTCGCGGGCCGGCAACGGGATATGCCACCAGGTCCACCTCGAGCGCTTCGGAAAGCCCGGCGCCACGCTCCTCGGTTCCGATAGCCATACGCCCACCGGCGGCGGCATCGGCATGGCCGCGATCGGTGCGGGCGGGCTCGACGTGGCCCTCGCCATGGGGGGCGCGCCCTTCTTCCTCCCCTGCCCCGAGGTTGTGCGCATAACGCTCAAAGGAGAGCTCCGTCCCTGGGTTTCGGCCAAGGACGTCGTGCTGACCATGCTCGCCAAGTTCGGCACCAAGGGCAATGTCGGCCGAATCTTCGAGTACGGGGGGCCCGCTCTCGCGAATCTCTCGGTCCCCGAGCGAGCGACGATCACGAACATGGGCGCCGAGTGCGGCGTCACGACCTCGGTCTTCCCGAGCGACAAGGTCACCCGCGACTTCCTGCGCGCCCAAGGCCGAGAGCCCGACTGGAAGGAGCTGTCGGCCGATCCCGATGCCGAGTACGAGCTCGAGGTCGAGCTCGACCTCTCCTCCATCGAGCCTCTGGCCGCGGCCCCCCATTCGCCGGGCAATGTAGTCTCGGTGAAAAGCCTCTCCGGCGTGAAGGTCGACCAGGTCTGCGTGGGCAGCTGTACGAACTCTTCATATAAAGATCTCGCCACAGTAGCCCTCATGCTCCGCGGCCGCATGGTGCCGCCCGAAGTGAGCCTTGTGGTCACCCCCGGCTCGCGCCAAGTGCTCCTCAATATCGAGAAGGACGGCTATCTCTCCGACATCATCGCCGCGGGGGCGCGCATCGTAGAGCCCTCCTGTTCTTTCTGTATAGGCAACGGACAGGCTCCCGCGAGCGGCTCAGTCTCTTTGCGCTCCTCGAACCGCAACTTCGAGGGCCGCTCGGGCACCGCCGACGCCAAGGTCTACCTCGTGAGCCCCGAAACCGCTATCGCCTCGGCCCTCCTCGGGCATATCGCCTCGGGTACGGAGCTCGAGGCGACCCTCGGCGTAAAGCCGCCGGCCTTCAAGCTCCCGAATGCCTACCTCACCGACGACCGCATGATCGTCCGAGCCCTGTCCGCGCCCGAGCGCGCCAAGGCCGAGATAGTCCGCGGACCGAACATCGGTTCTCCCCCCGTCGCGGCGGCCGTGCCCGAGAAGCTCGTCGGTACGGTCTCGATCAAAGTGGGGGACAAGATCACGACCGACCACATCATGCCCGCGGGCGCGAGGCTTAAGTACCGCAGCAACATCGCGGCCTACTCGGCTTACGTCTTCGAAGCTGTCGACCCAAACTTCGCGAAGCGCGCCTCGGCCTCTCGGGACGCTGGGGCGCACAACGTTATCGTCGCAGGGGCCTCCTACGGCCAAGGCTCCTCTCGCGAGCACGCGGCGATCTGCCCCGCCTATCTCGGAGTTCGCGCGGTCGTCGCGAAGAGCTTCGAACGCATGCACAAGGCCAACCTCGTCAACTTCGGCGTCCTGCCCCTCGTCTTCGCGAACGAGGCCGACTACGATAAGGTCGGCCAAGGCGACGAGCTCGAGATCGCGGGCCTCCGCCAGGCGGTCGCCGCGAGCGAGCGGGAACTGCGCGTGAAGGACAAAAGCGCGGGCTTCGAGTTCATCGTCCGCTGCGAGCTCTCGGAGCGGCAGCGCGAGATAGCCCTTGCCGGCGGCGCTCTTGCGGCTGCGGCGAAGGCCAGGGACAAGGGAAGGAAGGCATAAGTGAAAATCACGGTTAAGACTCCCATAGTCGAACTCGACGGCGACGAGATGACGAGGGTCATCTGGCAATTGATCAAGGACAGGCTCATCCTTCCCCACCTCGACGTGAAGCTCGAGTACTACGACTTGGGCGTAAAGGAGCGCGACAGAACGGACGACGCAATCACGGTTCAGGCCGCCAAGGCTATTAGTCGCCTCGGGGTCGGCGTGAAATGCGCCACCATCACGCCCGACGCGGACCGTGTGAAGGAATACAGCCTCAAGAAGGCCTGGCCCTCGCCCAACGGCACGCTCCGCGGCATCCTCGACGGCACAGTCTTCCGCAAGCCTATCCTCGCGAAGAACATCAAACCCGCGGTCCGCTCCTGGGTGAAGCCCATCGTGATCGGCAGGCACGCCTATGGCGATCTCTACAAGGCCGTCGATTTCGGAGTGCCCGAAGCCGGCCTCGCCGAACTCGTCTTCACGCCCAAAAGCGGAGGCCAGGCGACCAGGCTCAAGATACACGAGTTCTCGGGAGCCGGCGTAATACAGGGCATGCACAACACGGACGCGTCCATCGAGTCCTTCGCCAAAGCCTGCTTCGCCTACGCGCTCTCGGAGAAAATCGACCTCTGGTTCGCCGCGAAGGACACGATCAGCAAGACCTACCACGCCCGTTTCAAGGACATCTTCGCCGGAGAGGCCGCCCGCCACGCGGGCGCGATGCGCGACGCCGGGATCACCTATCGTTACATGCTCATAGACGACGCGGTCGCCCAGATCATGAAGCACCCGGGCGGGGTGCTCTGGTGCTGCACGAACTACGACGGCGACGTATTCTCGGACATGATCGCCTCGGGCTTCGGGTCCTTGGGCATGATGACCTCGGTGCTCGTCTCCCCGAACGGCGCCTTCGAGTACGAGGCCGCCCACGGGACGGTCAGGCGCCACTACTACGAGCATCTCAAGGGCAACCCGACGAGCACCAACTCGGTGGCCTCGATCTTCGCCTGGTCGGGCGCGCTCCGCAAGCGCGGCGAGCTCGATAGGACGCCCGAGGTCGTGGCCTTCGCCGAAGCGCTAGAGGCCGCGGTCCTCGGCCTCCTCGAGGAAGGCGTCG